>VMHT01209686.1_pt1 | contig 26145 bp, 24 predicted proteins | sample 4693611 | NCBI WGS metagenome assembly VMHT01 (sample SAMN12280063, study PRJNA550983) | marine metagenome | isolation source: seawater sampled from same location over 5 years 0.02-0.2 micron viral filtrate | place: USA: collected off the coast of southern California halfway between the port... ...
CAGAACACCTATTTAGGACTTTTACCGGTGTTCTTATTTCTGAAAAATCAAAATGCTCATTTTACGGTTTTTGATCCCAATGAAGAAAATTTAGAGATTTCAAAAAATACTTTCAGCGCTAATTCTGAAAATTTGAAATTTCAGAAAGAATTTCCGTCAGATTTTAAGGATTATTCCGTTTTTATAATGGTAAAAAAACCGGTATCAGCAATTGCTGAAGAGCTAAAAGATGCAATAAAGAAAAACGCTCATAAAGTAATTATTTTAACTTCGGAATACGAGAGCAGGTGGTTAATAGACGATAACTTTGAAATTGCTTATCGTCAAAATGATATCCTGGTTTTAAAAAGAATGGATTAAGTGAAATTGTTTTTTATAAAAGTATCAGTTTTTATTGGAGTCTTATTTCTCCTAAATTCCTGCGGAATAAAACGCTCCATGCAGGATCGTCCCGATATTTCCGGAATAGAAAATATAGATACTGCAAGAACTAAGCTCAGTGATTCTCATTATAGGATTGGCAAAAATTCACTGTACAAAAATAAGTATGGCATTTGGGAATTATATATTGAAGGAGATGCTTTGGAACGCGGTTTAATAAGCGGAAGCTTAACACGGGAGTTGATGCATAAGCAGGAAACTGCCTTTATGGACAAGATATATGAACTTGTTCCCGGCACTGGATACCGAAATTTCCTTAAAAAAACCGTGGCCTGGTTCAATCGTAAAATGTATTTGCACGTACCGGAAGAGTATAAGCAGGAAATTTACGGCACTTCACTATTTGGATTAGAAAAGTATAATGAATTCGCTCCGGCATACGTTAGAATGCTTTATTTTCATGGCGCACACGATATTGGTCACGCCTTGCAGGATCTAATGCTGGTGGGTTGTACTTCTTTTGCCGCCTGGGATGACAAAACAGAAGATGGGCAATTACTATTGGGCAGGAACTTCGATTTCTATGCGGGCGATGAGTTTGCTGAAGAAAAAATTGCAGCCTTCGTAAATCCCGATAAAGGGTATAAGTTTATGATGTACACCTGGGCCGGTATGATTGGTTCGGTGAGCGGTTTAAATGAAAAGGGCATTAGCGTAACCATAAATGCCGGGAAAAGTAAAATCCCAATGCAGGCGAAAACTCCAATTAGTTTGGTTACTCGTGAGATCCTGCAGTATGCATCCTCAACTGCAGAAGCTATAGAGATCGCTAAGAAGCGTGAAGTTTTTGTTTCGGAATCTATTATGGTGGGTAGCGCTTTAGAGAGCAAAGCGATCTTAATTGAAGTGGCACCCGGGAATTTTGGAGTTTTTGAAGTTGAAAATTCTAATAAATTAATTTGCAGCAACCATTTTCAAAGTGAAGCTTATGCGGAAGATAATCGAAACTTAAAAGCCATTGAGGAAAGTCATACACAATATAGATTTGATAAAATGCAGGAATTGCTTTCTGAAAAAGAGAAATTAAACCCTCAAAAAGCAGCCGAAATATTAAGGAACACAGAAGGTTTGGAAGGTGCCAACCTGGGAATGGGAAATGAAATGGCGATAAATCAACTGCTTGCCCACCACGGCATTATTTTTAAACCTGAAGAAAGAAAAGTTTGGGTGTCAACAAATCCTTATCAACTTGGTGCTTTTGTAGCTTACGATCTCGATACTGCATTTAAAAAGTTTGAAGAAGGAAATGTGTCAGGCAGTGTTATGCTTGCTGAAGAAACAATCGCTAAAGATCCTTTTGTAAATACTGAAACCTATAAAAATTACGAGAATTACCGGAAATTAAGTGCTGAGATTACTGAAGCGCTTTCTAAAGAAAAGGAGATTTCAGAAGATGAAATTAAACGATTAAAGTATTTAAATCCTTATTTCTGGGAAGTTTATAAAATTGCCGGAGATTACTATTTTCAGCAAAAAGAATTTAAAAAAGCGGTGATCAATTATAAGCAGGCAAGAAGGAGGGAAGTGACCACTTTACCAGATGAAGAATACTTAGATAAAATGATTAAAAAATCTTACCGGAAAATCTAAATGACTAATTTCTACGATATAAATAAGAATGAAGAAATGCTGAAAAAACAGCTAAGTTATGCTTTTGCAAATTCTCCATTTTATAAAAAGCGTTTTGCAGATTGTAAAGTTGATATTGAAGCAATTCAGTCTTATGAGGAATTCAGAAAGATTCCAATTACTACCAAAGAGGATTTACAGAATTATAACGAGGAATTTATTGCGGTTAGAAAGGATGAAATTATAGATTATGTAACTACTTCAGGGACGTTAGGGAATCCGGTTAGTTTTGCCTTAAATGACACCGACTTGGATCGGCTGGCAGAAAATGAACGACAGTCTTTTGAAATGGTAGGAGTCAGGAAATCTAGCGTGGTGCAACTTACTACGACTTTGGATCGCAGGTTTATGGCCGGGATGGCTTACTTCCTGGGATTACGAAAACTGGGCGCTGGGATTGTAAGAACCGGAAGCGGCTTACCCGGTTTACAGTGGGAATCTATACAGCGATTTCAACCTGATTTTTTGGTTGCAGTTCCTTCATTTCTGCTGAAAATGATCGATTTTGCTATTGAAAACGGAATCGATTATAAAAACTCTTCCATTAAAACTGCTGTTTGTATTGGTGAACCTTTACGAAATCCAGATTTCAGTCTGAATTCTTTAGGACAAAAAATCAAGAATTTATGGGATATAGAATTATTTTCTACCTACGCCAGCACCGAAATGGGAACCGCTTTTACCGAGTGTGAATATCATAAGGGCAATCATAGCTTACCCGATTTGATCTTTTCGGAAGTTTTAGATGAAAATCAAAATCCGGTAGAACCCGGTAAAATTGGTGAGTTGGTAGTAACGCCTCTGCAAACTCGAACAATGCCTTTAGTAAGATTTGCAACCGGAGATATGGTAAAATTTTACGGCCAAAATTGCGATTGTGGAAGAAAGTCAATGAGAATTAGCACACCTGTTGGACGTAAAAAGCAAATGATAAAATTGAAAGGAACTACCCTATATCCGCAGCAAATCATCAATTTACTTACGGCTTTTCAACCTCTTAAAATTTTTGTTATTGAAGCAAGTTTAAATGAGAATCAAACTGATAAAATCCTGATTAAGATTCCGAATGATTTTGCTGAAATTAATAAGCTTCAGGAGCATTTACAAGCGGGATTAAAAGTGAAAGTTAGCTTAGAAAAAACTTCAGTAGAAAAAATTGAACAGCTAAAATATCCCAGAGAAAGCAGGAAACCAAAGCTTTTTCACGATTTCCGATAGATGTGAAAACTAATTTATTAAATGAATGAAAGAGTATTTTTTGACAATTATTGCATATTTATACGCAACCTTTTAGGGTTTAGTACATCTACTTAGAAACAACCAACTATTATGAAAAAGATTACTTTAATCGTGCTTAGTTTAATATCAGTTGTAGCATGTTCTAAAAATGATGATTCAATTCAACAAGAAATTTTACAAGCCGATAAAGTAATTTTTGGTGGCGTTTATGGTATGTGCGGTGGAGACTGCAGAGATTTGTATCTAATTAATAGCAAAGGATTATATAAAGATGCTGATAATACTTCGGATGAGTATGGGGATTGGTCAAATACTACTTTTGAAGAGAAAATGAATGAGGGAAAATTTAATGCAGCTAAGGGGCTTTTTGATGTACCATCAAGTTTACTGAACCAAGGACAGGATGAATCAGAAGAGCTTATCGTTCAGTCCTGGGCTGATGTAGATTATTACTTATATATTGAAAAGGATGGTAAATCAAAGGAGTTAATTCTGGACCATATACATAAAGATGCAAGTCCCGAGATTAAATCTTATTTTAAGACTTTTCTGGAAAGTTATAAGGAATTAGGAGGATATATGATTGACACTACTAATATTGAACGATACTATTAACCAATATTTCTAAGTAGTAAGCTTAAATAATCTTCTTTATAACCCTTAATTGATGAGTATGTCTTTTTAGTTCAGCATTAAAAATTCCTGAATGATCAATACGATCAATACGAACTTTCCCATCTACATGAATAATATAATTATCGTTCATCATAATACCCACGTGATCTATTATTCCTTCTTTATCATCAAAAAAGGCCAGATCTCCAGCTTCACTTTCTTCAATAAAACTAAGCGGTTCGCCTTGTTTAGCCTGATCGGCTGAATTTCTATTTAGTTGATAGCCGTTTAACTTGTAGACCATTTGTGTAAGTCCGCTGCAATCAATTCCCAGCGGCGATTTCCCGCCCCAGGCATATGGACTGTTTAAATAGAGTAGTGCAGTTTTTACAATTTCCATTTTAGGTTTCTCTCCTGTAACTGAATGTCCTTCAAAATGATGGTTTAATAAACCGGTAGCATTAAGGGAGGCGCCAATAGGGATAGTAATAAGATGCCCGTTATGATCGGTCACGAAATCAAAAAGATCTGCAGAATATTTTGGAGTAGTCTGGTCTAACTGGAAATAAGTATCTTCCGGAATTTTAAGTAATTGTTTATTTGAGATCCAGGCCTCAAAATTATCGAATGCAACACGAATCCTGCTCCATTGAGCACGTTCTTCAAGTATTTTAAAATGTTCTCCATAAAGAACCTGAGAGACCATTTCGCTATTATTAGATGTGGTTTCGCGAAGTGGCACAATGCTTAGGGGGCAAATTCCGTATTGCATTCAATAAAAAATATAAAATTAAGAGTTTCGCTCTATTACCATTGCAGATGCACCGCCACCGCCATTACAAATTGCGGCTGCACCTAATTTAGCATTATTTTGCTGCAATACATTTAGTAAAGTAATAAGAATTCTTACTCCGCTACAACCCAGTGGGTGACCAAGAGAAACAGCACCACCGTGAACATTCGTGATCTCGTCGCTAATTCCTAAAATCTTCATATTGGCCAGTCCAACTACAGAGAAAGCTTCATTAAATTCAAAGAAATCTATTTCATCTTGAGCAACACCTGCATTTTTAAGTGCTAAAGGCAAAGCTTTGGCTGGAGCAGTTGTAAACCATTTTGGTTCCTGTGCGGCATCAGCAAAACCTTTAATGCTGGCCAGGATCTCTACACCTAATTCTTCAGCTTTTGCACGGCTCATTAAAACCACAGCACCAGCACCATCGTTAATAGTAGAAGCATTTGCAGCAGTAACAGTTCCGTCTTTACTAAACGCGGGACGAAGTGAGGTTATTTTATCCATTCTCACATTCTTGAATTCCTCGTCTTTTTTTACCACTAAAGGATCTCCTTTTCGCTGTGGCACTTCAACCGGTACCACTTCATTATCAAATTTTCCATCGGCCCAGGCTTGAGCAGAACGTTCGTAAGATTTAATGGCAAATGCATCCTGATCTTCCCTGGAGAATTGATGTTCAGTAGCACAAAGATCGGCGCAAACACCCATCGCATTATGGTCGTAAGCATCTACCAAACCATCTTTTTGCATCCCATCTTCCATTTTTGCAGGTCCAAATTTCTGTCCTTTTCTATGGTATAAATAATGCGGAATTAAACTCATATTTTCCATTCCACCGGCAACAACTATAGAATTTTGTCCCAGCATAATAGATTGTGCACCTTGCATAACGGCTTTCATCCCGCTGGCGCATACTTTATTTACAGTTGTACAGGGAACGGTATCTGGAATTCCGGCTTTTAAAGCAGCCTGTCTTGCAGGTGCCTGGCCAACACCGGCCTGCACTACATTTCCCATTAAGACTTCCTGTACAAGTTCAGGTTTTAAATTAATTTTATTTAGAGCTCCTTTGATGGCAACAGCACCAAGATCGGTAGCTTCTACGGTAGATAAGCTACCCAAGAAACTTCCAATTGGAGTCCTTGCGGCGCTTACAATTACTACTTCGTTATTCATCATTTATGTTTTAGTTATTTCTTCTTTTGCGAATTTAGTGATTTTATAAGGAACTTAACAAGAGTGCTCCTTTGGCCGCTATTTTTTAGTACATTTGAGCAATAGCACGATTTATATGAAGAAATTCGTAAATAACCTGTATAAGAATCAGGCGTTATTTTACAAGGTATTTTTATTTGCGCTTACCGCAGTGCTAATTGTTTACCTGCTTCCCAGAGGTGGAAATTTTAAATATGAAATTCCTAAGGGAAAGCCGTGGCAATATGAAAATTTATATGCGCCTTTTGATTTCGCTATATTAAAATCTGAAGAAGAAATCCAGGATGAGCGCCAGCAAATAATAAACAACCATACTCCATATTTTCAGTTTAACCAGGAAATTCCCAATCAGGTAAAATCTGAAGTTCCCGAGGTAGTAACGGAAGTTTTTCCCGACTCTATTTTAAATAACAGAGAAATTCAAATTATTGGTTTTGTAAATGAAACCCTGGAAGGTGTCTATGAATATGGTTTATTACAGGACAACAACAGGTTAGAAGATAATCAGTTGGTTTATTTACGAAAGGGAAATGAAGCCTTTGAAATTTCTTATAAGAATATTTTAAAACAAGACCAGGTAAGGGATTTTTTAAATGCTGAAATTGAAGAATCTAATCTTTCAGAAGTTGAAAATGAATTATTAGAAGTATTCTTCAACCTCATAGAACCTAACGTAAGTTTTGATAGCGAATTTACCCAGAAAGAGCTACAAAGTAAACTGGATAACATCTCCTATACCCGCGGTAATATAGAGCAGGGCAGTAGGGTAATAGCCCGGGGAGAAGTGGTAGAAGGCAATAAATATAATATTCTTAGATCGCTTAAAAATGAATATGAATCCCAGGTTTGGAGTGAAAGCAATTATAAGTGGATTATAGTTGGATATAGCGTATTAGTGGCGCTGGCGCTTTTAATGTTACTCTTATTTATTAGAAAATACCGACAGGAAATTTTTGAGAACAATGTGAAGGTTACATTTATCTTCTTCAACATTCTCTTTATGGTGTTGCTTACCACCCTAGTGGTTAATTTCAATATAGATTACGTATATGTAGTGCCTTTGTGTATTTTACCACTTACTTTAAAAGCCTTTTTTGATGCTCGTTTAGGAATGTTCACTCACGTAATTACGGTGCTATTATTAGGTTTTATTGTGCCTAACAGTTACGAATATATGTTTCTGCAAATTATAGCAGGAATTGTTACTATTCTAACTGTTTCTGAACTTTATAAGAGGGCAAACCTTTTTATATCTGTAGGGCAAATTACCCTGGTTTACATTATTTCATACTTTGCTTTCACCATTATTCAGGAAGGAAATATTGCTGATGTAGAAGGTGAAGTTTTACTAACCTTCCTGCTTGGAGGATTGGCCACGCTTTTTGTTCAGCCTTTAATTTACATCTATGAAAAGATCTTTGGGATGGTTTCAGATATGTCTTTGCTGGAACTCTCAGATACCAATTCAAAATTACTGAAAGAGCTTTCAGAAAAAGCACCGGGAACATTTCACCACTCTCTCAATGTAGCCAACCTGGCCGAAGCTGCTGCCAATGAAATTAATGCAAATGCCATGTTAGTTAGGGTAGGAGCGCTTTATCACGATATTGGGAAAATGAAAAACCCGACTTATTTCTCGGAAAATCAAACTTCGGCGGTGAATTCTCACGATGAATTAGCACCAAAAGAAAGCGCACAAATTATTACCGATCACGTAATTAACGGCATTGAAATCGCTAAAAAACATAATCTTCCAGATAGGGTTATAGATTTTATTAGAACACATCACGGGACCACCACGGTTTACTTCTTTTATATGAAAGAAAAAGAGCAAAATGATAACGCGGTGGCAGATGATTTTAGATATCCTGGGCCTATTCCTTTCAGCAAAGAAACGGCAATATTAATGATGTGTGATAGTGTGGAAGCCGCCAGTAAAAGTTTAAAGGAACCAACTGCCGGAGTGATAGATAATTTTGTTGAGAAGATTATTGATAAGCAAATGAAGGAAGAGCAATTCTTAAACGCTAATATTACTTTTAAAGAAATACAAGTGGTGAAAAAGATCCTTAAACGTAAGCTTAAGAACATTTTTCACCTCAGGGTAGAATATCCGGAATAGGTTTTTAACCTACTGCGGTAATTTTCACTTCCTCATCATTAAAGCTAAAGGTATCTCCTTCTTCTTTTCCTTCCATTTCCTGGTAAATTGGAGCTTCAGTAGAAATTGCATACACGCTGCTTCCATCTTCCATAGAAATTTCTCCAATAGGAACTGAGATAAAATAATAGTTTCCGCTGGTTTCTACAACGCTACCAAAACTAATTTTTTCGCTATAATGATCTGGATCTATACGGCTTAAACTTTCTTTCATCTCACGGGCATCACTCAAACGACTGGCATTTTTTTCGAAATCGCTTAATAATTCACCTTTATTATCCTCGTCATAATCTGTTTTCACATCGTTGGCCTCCATAGATTCTTTTATGAGGTCCATTTCCTTTTGATATCGTTCTATTTGCTCATTTACAGCATCTAAACAGTTTAAATAGAGTTCTTTTTTATTACTTACCATATTATTTTTTTGTTGATTTTTTTAAAATTAAATAACCTAAACAGTCTACAAGAACATTTAGCAAAAGTTTAATAAGACCGGTTAATCTCTGTATAAGTCTGAAGGCTTATAATGCTTAAATATAAGTCTATAAACTTATAAGTGATTAATATAAGCTTATAGACTAATATTTTTTTTATATTTGAAATATGATAGCCGTAATCACAGCCGATTTAGTGGATTCTTCCAATTATTCAGAATCGTTTTTAGATGAAATTTTAAAAAATCTAAATTTAGAATTTGAAAAATTGCGGCAGGATTATGCCAAAAATGAAATTGATTTTGAAATTTATCGCGGCGATAGTTTCCAGGGCATTATTTCAAACTATCAGGATTCATTAAAAATAGCTTTACGAATAAAGAGCCTTATTAATAAGGTAAAGTCGAAAGATCAAAAAACTTCAAGTAGTTTAGCCGATGTGAAAATTGCTATTGGAATTGGCAATTTCGACTATAAAGGAGATTCCATAGCCGAATCTAACGGGCAGGCTTTTCAGTTATCGGGAAGAACTTTAGACGAGATGAAAAACGATTCCAGGAAAATTCGTTTAAAGACACCGCTGGAAAGCTTAAATTCTGAATTTGAGGCAAGCTTATTTCTATTAGATGCGGTAATGGAAAAATGGAGCCAGGCTTCGGCAGAAGTGGTTTATTTTCTTTTAAAAGGAATGAAAGAAACCGAGATTGCCAAAATATTGAATATAAGTCAGTCGGCGGTAAATCAGCGAAAAAAGGCTTGTGGTTGGGAAGCAATTTCTGTCTTACTGAAACGTTTTGAAAATGTAACTGCCCAGAGCTTTTAATTATGGAAGAAACTACATTGATCTTACTTCAACTTCTCCTGGCACATATTTTAACCGATTTTGTGCTGCAACCCACCAAATTGGTGAAACAAAAAAGAGAGAAAAAAGCGAGCTCCTGGTTTTTATATGTTCACTCATTTTTAGCGGGTTTTCTAACTTATCTTTTCCTTCAGCAATGGCATTTATGGTATATACCTATTGCAATTAGTGTAAGCCACTTTTTTATCGATCTATGGAAACTTCAACATAAAAAAGATACTTTAAAATTGTTTCTATTAGACCAGTTGTGGCACCTACTAATTATAATTTTGGTTTGGCTTTATCTTATTGAAGGTTTTTCCGAATTGATTCCTTTTATCGCTGAAATATTTTCTTCACCACAGATCCTTGCAATTTTGATGGGATATTTACTGGTTATTTTCCCAACCGGTTTTCTAATTGGGAAAGCTACCAGCCGCTGGCATAATGAACTTGAACCCAATGGTGAAAGCCACAGCCTGGAAGCAGCAGGAAGGTATATAGGTATTTTTGAAAGGATTTTAGTGCTAACCTTTATTCTCACTCAAAATTTTTCGGCCATAGGATTTCTTATAGCTGCAAAATCTATTCTACGCTTCAGCGATAAAACCGATGCCAGCGCCAGAAAACAAACCGAATACGTACTTATAGGTACATTAATGAGTTTTGCGATCACTATTTTAATCGGACTTCTAGTACGCTACTTCCTCTTCTAAAAGCTGAATATTGCTTTGTAAACGCTCTTTTACAATATTCATCATACGTTTATTTAAGGCCGAAGAATTCTCAATATAGGTGGCATATTCCTCTAAAGTGAATTGTCCTATTATAATACCCTTTAAACTATTTCTGAATTTTATATCCTTTTGAATTGCGTTTTCAATGTAAATAAAGCGTTTTTCAAGCTTAAGTTCATAGAATTTGTTCTTGTGTTTTTTGGTGTAATTTCTAAAGACTTCCAGTAACAATTCATCCTGAAGTTTGGCAATTGGCCGTAAAGTTCTGTTCTGAAATTGTTCGTCTAAACTCATGTTTTCTGAAACTCTGGCCGAAGGAATTTCTGGCCTAAGTTCTACTAATTGAAGGTCACGTGGTATCATAAGAACTGTGTTTTCTTAAATTTAATGAACTTTAAACCTCAAAAGTCGGGCCTCTTTAAAGACTTGTAAACTAGTTATAAACATTTCTGCACGTTAAAATCGTCTTAATCGGCCTACCTAAGCCTATTCTTCTTTTTATCTTTAAATGAAAGCCTAAATCAACCAAATTCTAAAAACATTAATTAGCCAATGATAATTTCAAGGAATCCATATACAGGAGAGGAAATTTCTAACCATCACGAATTAAGTGATACCGAAGTTGAAAAATGCATACAAAAAGCTCATTCCAGGTTTAAATCCTGGAAGGAAACTTCATTTGCAGAACGCAGTAATTTAATGATGAAAGCTGCAAAAGAGCTTAAAGACAATTCCCAGGAATACGCAGAAGCTATTACTAAGGAAATGGGGAAACCTATTACCCAGGCTATTGCAGAAATAGAGAAATGTGCCTGGGTTTGTGAATATTACGCTGAGAATGCAGAATCTCAATTAGAAAATGAAAAGATAAAAACCGATGCTAAAAACTCTTATGTAGCTTATGAGCCTTTAGGAGTTGTTTTGGCGGTGATGCCGTGGAATTATCCATTCTGGCAGGTATTTAGGTTTGCGGCGCCGGCACTTATGGCCGGAAATATTGGAATTCTAAAACACGCCAGTAATGTGATGCTTTCAGCCAATAATATTCAAAAAGTATTTGAAAGAGCAGGTTTTCCTAAAGATTGTTTTCAAAACCTCGTAATTGGCAGTAAAAAGGTTGAAAATATAATAAGAAATACAAATGTGAAAGCCGTAACCTTAACCGGTAGTGGCCGTGCAGGAAGCAGTGTAGCTTCTATTGCCGGCGAAGAAATAAAGAAATCGGTCTTAGAACTTGGAGGTAGTAATGCCCTGGTGATATTTAAAGACGCTAATATTGCTGAAAGCGTTAAAACCTGCGTGCAAGCTCGGTTTCAAAATACAGGTCAAAGCTGTATTGCCGGGAAACGTTTACTATTACATAAAGATATCGCTGAAGAATTCCTGGATGAATTCACCAGGCAGGTTCGCGAATTAAAAAGTGGGGATCCTATGGATAAAGAAACTTTTATCGGGGTAATGGCTAAAGAAAGCCTTGCTGAAGACCTGGAAGACCAGATCAAAGATTCCGTAAAAAAAGGAGCAAAAATTATTTTAGGCGGAAAACGCGATGGGACTTATTTTGAACCAACTATTATAACAGGAGCCAAAGAAGGAATGCCAATTTTTGATGAAGAGACTTTTGGACCTGCGATCTCTGTAACCGAATTTAAAGATGACCAGGAAGCGGTAGATCTCGTTAATTCTTCCAATTTTGGCCTTGGTGTTTCCATTTTTACAGAAGATGAAAAATTCGCCCTTAAAATAATTCCCAAATTTGAAGATGGAGCCGTTTTCGTGAACGAGCTTGTTAAAAGTGATCCCAGATTACCATTTGGAGGCACTAAGATTTCGGGTTACGGAAGAGAATTATCGCATCACGGGATCAAAGAATTTACCAATAGAAAAACGGTTTACTTTAACAAATATTAGTTATAGAATGAAATTTGGAAAAGTAGAACATCCCGAAAAAATAGACTTTAAGCTACCTGAAACACATCCCGATACCATTAAAGTTCTTAATGATAAAGGAGATGATAGAGGATTTAAAGATGTAAGAATAGGTTGTGCGAAATGGAATAGAAAAGATCTCAAGAACTTCTATCCGAGAGGTACAAAAGACGAGTTGAAATATTACTCTTCGCAGTTTAATAGCATAGAATTCAATGGGTCCTTCTATAGGATGTACGAGGAAGAGCAGTTTAAAAAATGGTATGAAAAAGCAGATGACGATTTTAAGTTCTTCCCAAAAGTGCCAAGGCTCATTAGTCATTTAAAACGCTTAAATGAAACCGAGGAATTAACAGACGATTTCATTAAAAATCTGCTTCAGCTAAAAGAAAAATTGGGAACGGTTTTCCTGCAAATGCCTGAAAATTTTGCTCCTAAATTTTTAGATAGATTAGATAGTTTTTTCGAGCATTGGCCAAAAGAAATTCCGCTTTCTGCAGAAGTACGACACGAAGATTGGTATGCTGATGAAACAGTGGCCAACGAATTCTATGATGTACTAAAGAAACGAGATGTAGCGCATATAATTACCGATACCGCTGGAAGGCGTGATCTTATTCATATGCGATTGAGTAATCCTACAGCTTTTATTAGGTATAATGGGGCAAATCATAGCTCAGATTACACCAGGTTGGACGATTGGTTAGATAGATTGGAAGAATGGCATAAAGAAGGCCTGGAGAATATTTACTTCTTTATTCATCAAAATGTTGAAGAAGCATCGCCTTTACTTTCTGCATATTTTATAGAAAAATTCAATAAAAGATTTAAAACAGATATACAAATACCTAAAACTTTAAAATAATATGAAACAGCAAGAAGTAGCAGTAACCGTAGATAGTGTAGTTTTTTGTAATGCTAATAATGAATTTAAGGTTTTGCTTATTAAAAGAAAAAATGATCCTTTTGAAGGCCAATGGGCTTTACCAGGAGGTTTTATAAACGAATCTGAAGATTTGATAACAGCGGCCAAACGAGAACTTAAAGAAGAAACCGGAGTAGCAATAGAGACTATGGAACAGGTGAGAGCTTTTGGTGCGCCGGGACGAGACCCCAGAGGAAGAACCATTTCTATAGCCTTTGTAAGTAGGATCTTTTGCGAAGAAGATCTCAGTGCAGGCGATGATGCTGCAGAAGCATCCTGGGTAAAGATTGATGACTTGCCTCAACTTGCTTTTGATCACGCTGAAATCATTGAAGCCGCTAAAAACTATTTATAAGTTTTTGCAATTCTAACGCCCTATTTTTAGGGGAAATAAAAATAATTAATCTAAATTTTATGGGTTTGGTAAATCTTTAAAAAGCTTTTACCAGCCCATTTTTAATGCTTAATTTTAAAAGAAAAAGATGAGATTTCATACCAGAAAATGGATTAAGCCTGAAGATCTAAACCCAAATGGCACCTTATTTGGCGGTAAATTATTGGCCTGGATAGACGAAGAATGCGCCTTGTATAGCATTATTCAGCTGGAAAATTCGAAATGTGTAACCAAATATATGAGTGAGATTAATTTTCAATATTCAGCTAAACAGGGTGATATTGTAGAGATAGGAATTGAAGTATTAAAATTTGGAACTACTTCATTAACGCTAAAATGTGAGGTTAGAAACAAAATGACCCGTTCTACGATAATTACTATAGACAAGGTAATTATGGTAACTTTAGATGAAGAGGGTAAACCAACACCTCATGGTAAAACTAAGGTAGAATTCGTAAAAGACAGGCTTCAGGATAGAGCCTAAATTTTCTCGCAAAACAGCACGATCTTTTCGTTATTTATATTGGTGGTAAAAAATAAGTAATTTTTCCCGCCATCTTTTATTTTAAATTTTTTCCTTAGCACGGCAACACTTTCGGGGAAATTTCTAACGCTAATATTGGATTTATAATTCTTGAACTCTTTCTTTAAAACACCTGGTTTATATTCCTGTATTTCAATAACCTTAAATCTCCTGCCAGGAAAAACAACTTCTTTATCTGCCGTATATAAATGAGAGTTAGGATGCAGTTTTGAAGTTTGAGTTTGACCAGCAACTTCTGCAAACAATCCGCTCTTCATAATAGATGAATTGGGTTCAAAAAGTAAATTTTTTGGAAGCGAATAATTTACATTAGAAGAACTATTATTCAAAATTCCATCAAATTTTTCAACCCCGTTTTTCGTGAAATTTAAGGTTTTAATACTGGGTGAAACACATTCTTCTTTCTTCAAAAACCACAATAATTCCTTTACTTCATTATTAATTGCAACAATATGTATTTCGGTAACAAATTTTAATTCTGAAATTCCGGCCTGTAAATCGAGTAGAGGCGAGGTTTTTATAAGAATTTTATCAGATTTACTAAAAAGTAATTCCAGGTTTTCGGGAATATTCGGTAAACAGTCTGCGAGCCTAAAGACTTTTCCACCAGAGCCATCACGTCTGGAGGGATCAGCGTAAATGCAATCGTATTGTGTTTTGGAATTTTTAAGGAAATCAATGCTGTTTTGATTCTTAAAACTAACATTTTCACAGCCTAAGTGCTTTAGATTATGCGCAGAAATTTCAGATAATTCAGCATTTAATTCGCAATGAACTACTTCTTTAAATTTCTGGGCGAAATAAAAATCATCTATCCCAAGACCGCCGGTTAAATCTATTAATTTTTCTCCCTTTACAAGTGAAGCTTTATATTTTGCTGTAATTTCAGAGGAAGTTTGTTCTAAATTAACTTTTGGCGGATAATATATTTGCGCTTGTTCGAACCAGCCAGGCAGCTTCTTTTCGGCCTTTTGTAATCCGGTTAACTGCTGTGCAAGTTCAGAGGAAGAAATACCGGGAAAAGGGCTTCCGCGAAGCGCTACTTCAGCAGGTGACATTTTCAGGTTCTTCCTTAAAAACTCCTGAACTTCGGGATCTAATAAGGCTTTATTCAAAATAATAATTTAAAGGTCTCGTGTAAGTCGTTTTACGATCTTGTATTCGCTTAAAGATTCTTTAGCGATTACTTTTAGGGCGGTGTAAAAAGGAACGGCTACAACCATTCCCGTGATCCCAAAAATAATTCCTGCAATTAGAATAATAAGGAAAATCTCCAACGGATGCGACTTTACGCTGGCACCAAAGATCATTGGTTGTGAGATCATATTATCTATAAGCTGGCAAATGGCATAACCCAGCATTATATAGCCTAGTTTCGGTAAAATAATCAATTGAAAATCTGCTCCCAGGTTGCTGGAGATCACAAAAAGTGCCATTAAAACTCCGGCGAAAAGTGGACCTAAATAAGGAACAAGGTTTAAAAATGCACAAATAAATGCGATCGCTATTGGATTGTTAATTTCAAAAACACTCAACAAAATAGCATAAAGCACAAATAAAACCGTGATTTGTAATGTTAGCCCAACAAAATATCTGGATAATAGAATTTTTATTTTATTAAAGACCCGCTGAAACTTCTGTTCATCTCCACGGTTGGCAAAAACCAAAATGCTATTTAGCATTAGTTTACTGTCTTTTAAGAGAAAAAAGGATATAAAAAGTATAGAAAAAATTGCTATTAATGTAGCTCCTAAAATGCTGAAAACATTGTTAAGCAGTGTGGGAACTGCGCTAATATCAAAGTTTCTAATAAACTCACTTTGCTTTAAGCCTTCAATTAAATTGATTTCTTCTACCCCCAGGTAATTGTTTACCTGGTTGTTAAGCTCATTAAGATCGCTTCTAAAAGCGTCCATATCTATTCGGCTTAAATACTGACTTTGCTCAATAACGATTGGAACAAATACCAGGATAATGCCCGCGAATATGGAAAGAACCAGAATAAGTACTAATACTACCGAGAGTTGATTGGGAATTTTTAATCGTTGCCTTAAAAAGATAACAACCGGGCGTCCCACAAGTGAAATTACCGCCGCAATAGCGATATAAACCAATACCGATTGGATTTCATATAAAAAATAGAGTAAAAGAATAATGCCAATCATTATTCCTGTTGCTCTTAAGATTCCTAAAGTAATTGATTTTGAATTCACGAGGTAAATATATTATTTCTTATCGAATGCCGATATTGTTTTTGATATTTCATATAACGCTATTCCTGTGGCTTGAGCAACATTCATACTGCTATTTTGCCCAAACATATTGATATGCAAATGTTTATCTGAAATATCCAAAAAATCATTATTTATTCCTGAAGCCTCATTGCCCAGAATTAGAATAATATTCTTTTTCTCCCTGGAATATTGAAAATCTTCAATAGGAATGCTGGCTGAAGTTATTTCCAGTGAAAAAATTTCAGAATTAGATTTTTCGCCTTTGAGGAAATGAATCGCATCTTCGGTTAATTCGTATTTTACGGTCCTATGTGTATTTCTGGAAGTTTTTTGAAGTCTTCGGCTTTTAAGATTAGGTTCAATTCCAGAAAAAATAATTTTTTTAATGTTAAAAGCATCGGCTAGCCTAAAGATGCTACCAATATTTGCTTCCCCGGTAATATTATCTAACACCAGAGTGATGGGAAATTTCTTCTTGCTGAACTTTTCATCAAAATGAGTGAGCTGTTCCATTAATTTTCGAAAACGTATTTTAAAATATTTGCTCCCATTCTTAGTGCTTTTAATCGCACTTCTTCAGGATCGTTATGAACTTCGGGGCTTTCCCAGCCATCACCCAGATCACTTTCTACAGTAAATAATAGAACCAACCTATTCTCATCGAAAATACCAAAAGCTTGTGGTGGTTTATTATCGTGTTCGTGAATTTTAGGTAAGCCCGAAGAAAAATTATAAGCAGTAGAAAATATAGGATGATTTGCAGGTAATTCTTCCAGTTTTTTCTCCGGAAAGATTTTCTCTAACTCTTTTTCTAAATATTGTTGCATTCCGTAATTATCATCTATATGCAGGAAACCGCCACTTAATAAATAATTTCTAAGGTTTTCAGCTTCTTTCTGATTAAAGATCACATTTCCGTGTCCCGTCATATGTACAAAAGGATATTGAAAAATGTCTGAACTCCCGGGTGTAACGGTAACAGGTTTACTTTTAATACTGGTCCCGATATTATTATTTGAAAAAGTGATTAGATTGGGTAGCGAAGTAGGGTTGGCGTACCAGTCGCCACCGCCATTATATTTTAATAGCGCGATCTCCTGGGCTTCCAGGAATTGAAAAAAACCAAGAAAAAGAAATAGCAGGATATATTTTTTAAAACTCAACATAAGCGTAAAAATATCAATAAAATAGCGTCGTACAACCTAATCCTGATTAATTAGTGCGATTGTATGGCAGGCAACAATAGCAGCAGTCTCAGTTCTTAAACGGCTGTCTCCTAAGCTTACCGCTCGCCATTCGTTTTCTAAAGCAAGTTTTATTTCTTCAGGCGAAAAATCACCTTCGGGGCCAATAAGAATAGTGATTGTTTCTTTCTCTTTAGCTTCATTCTTTAACGAAATGCGTGGAATATCTTCTTCACAATGCGCGATGAATTTTTGACCTTTAACTTCAGTAGTTATAAATTCTGAAAAAGCAATCGCTTCATTAATAACAGGTAATCTATAATGCAAAGATTGTTTCATTGCACTTTGTAAAACCCTTTCATAACGATTTAATTTAATGGTTTTTCTTTCGCTGTGATCACAAATTATAGGGGTAATCTCATCAATCCCGATTTCGGTAGCCTTTTCTAAAAACCACTCGTACCTGTCGTTCATTTTGGTTGGCGCTACTACAAGGTGTAAACGATAAGGTTTAGAAACTTCTTCTTCAAACTTAATGACTTTAGCTAAACACTGTTTTGGATTCGCTTCAATTATTTCGGCCGTAAATAAAGAACCTTTTCCATTGGTAACTTTTAAAATATCACCCTGGTTTTTTCGTAAAACCTTAGCTATATGCCGACTTTCATCTTTGGAAAAAATGATTTGCTTGTCGGTTTTTTCAATATTTGGGGTGTAGAAAAGTTGCATCGATTAAAATTTATAGCGTGCCTGGGCAGTAATAGAATAATCAGAAAAGTCTTCTTCCAAATATTTGTAATGTCCTGCGATAGCAATCATCGCAGCATTATCTGTAGTGTATTCAAATTTAGGAATAAAGCAGTTCCAGCCATATCGCTTTTCGGCATCCATTAATGCATTTCTAATACCACTATTTGCTGAAACCCCGCCGGCGATGGCTATTTGATTAATTCCGGTTTGCTTTACTGCTTTCTTTAGTTTATCCATTAAGATCCTAACAATAGAAAATTGAATAGAAGCGCAAATATCTTTTAAGTTTTCCGCAATAAAATCGGGATTTTCTTTGGTTTGTTTCTGCACAAAATAAAGCACCGAAGTTTTAAATCCGCTAAAGCTGAAGTTTAAATCAGGCACTTTGGGATTGGGAAATGGAAATGCTTTAGGATTTCCTTCTTTTGCATATTTATCTATTAAAGGTCCGCCGGGATAGGGTAGACCAAGAATTTTAGCACTTTTATCAAAAGCTTCGCCTACGGCATCATCTGTAGTTTCGCCAATTACTTCCATATCAAAATAATTAGAAACTTTCACAATTTGAGTGTGCCCACCACTTATCGTTAGAGCCAAAAAGGGAAAACTTGGTTTTTTAAAATTTTCCTCTTCAATAAAATGAGCTAAAATATGCGCCTGCATATGGTTAACTTCAATAAGCGGAATTCCTAATCCCAGCGATAATGATTTTGCGAAAGAGGTACCCACCAATAATGACCCCATAAGACCGGGACCACGCGTAAATGCAATTGCAGATACATCTTTTTTATCGATATTTGCCCTGGCTATGGCCTGGTGAATCACCGGAACTATATTTTGCTGGTGTGCTCTGGAGGCGAGTTCTGGAACTACACCACCGTATTGTTTATGTACTTCCTGTGTAGCAACAATGTTAGATAGTATTTTGCCGTTATGTAATACAGCTGCGGCTGTATCGTCGCAGGAAGATTCGATCCCTAATATGTAAATATTTTGTGAAGCCATTAAGAAATAAGGGGCATAGAAATTGTTAATATTGTGTACAAAGTTAAAATATAAAAGCGTATCAAAAAATTCTGGAAAATATTAACTAGAACAGTGGTTGCGCTGCTTTTGCTTTTTGTCATTATTTTGATAATTTTCTCTATTCCTGCCGTACAAACAGGAGTTGCAAATCGTATTACCACTTCTCTCAAAGAAAAAAATAACGTTAATATTTCTATAGACCGGGTAAGTTTAACTTACTTCGGAAGGGTGAAAATTAACGGAATTTATATTGAAGATCATCATAAAGATACCTTAATTTTTTCTGAAGAATTGCGCACTTCGTTGCCTGGGCTTTCTAACTTGCTTAGTAACAATCCCAACTTAGGAAATACCTATTTAGAAGGATTAGAGGTAAATATGCGGAAATACAAGGGAGAAGACAGAGATAACCTGGGGCAGTTTATTCAAAAATTAAGCAGTCAACCTACCGGAGATTCAACGCAATTTGAGCTCCTGGTTGATCGGGTGGAGATTTCTGACGGAAAGTATAGTTTCATCAATGAAGACAGTGAAAACCCTGAATTTTTAGTGCTGGATAGCCTAAATATTTATGCTAGAAATTTAAAAATAAAAGGTCCGGAGGTGAGTGTAATTATCGAAGGACTAAAAGGAAAAGAAAAACGTGGGCTAAATATAGATAATTTAAGCACCAGATTCCTTTATTCTCCCGAGCAAATGGTTTTTGACGATCTTATGCTTCAAACACCGCAATCTTTAGTGAATGCTAACCTCGAGTTTAACTATCAAACTGAAGATTTTTCCGATTTTGTAAATAAAGTAGAAATTACGGGAACTTTCACCGAAAGTATTGTTTCAAGTACAGATCTTCAGGCTTTTTATGCTGAATTTGGCGACGATCAAATTATGCAATTAAATACCGATTTTGAAGGTACGCTTAATAGTTTCGATCTTCCTAATCTCCAATTAACCGGGATGGATCGAAGCAGGGTAGAAGGTGATGTAAATATTGAAGGTGCTTTTTCCCGGGGGGGAGAAGATTTTAAGTTAACGGGGGATTTTTCTGAATTCACTACCAACTATTACGATCTAGTTAATCTACTACCCGGCGATCTAAGGGGCAAACTTCCCGAAACCTTACGTGAATTTGGTAATTTGAGAATGCGGGGAGATGCAATCGTTACCGGTTCTAACCTGGATGCCGATGTGATAATAAATACCCAATTGGGATCTGCTGAAGCAGATGTGATTTTACGTGGGTTTGATAATTCACAAAATGTAACCTATACAGGAAAACTGATTTTTGAAAATGTAAATATTGGAAAACTTGCAAATAATGAAAGCCTGGGAAAAACAAGTTTTAACCTCGATATAGATGGAACCGGATTTGACGCTGAAACCCTGGATGCTGAGTTAAAAGGGCAAATTTCAAAATTACAATTTAATAACTATTCCTACCAGGGAATTAGAGTGATAGGAAATCTTAGGAATCCTGTTTTTAATGGATTATTAATGGCTAACGACCCTAATTTAAAAATGGAATTCAATGGTTTGGCCGACCTCTCTGAAGAAATTAATAATTACGATTTTGAAGCATCAGTAGGTTATGCCGATCTAAATGCGCTTAACTTCGTGTCTCGCGATAGCCTTTCTATTTTTAAGGGAGACGTGATTATGAATATGAAAGGCACAAGTATAGATGATGCTTTTGGTGAAATTCTACTACTGAATACCTCTTATCAAAACCAGAACGATCTTTATTATTTCGATGATTTCAGTATCACTTCCAGTTTTGAAGGTCCTGTAAGAACCCTGAGCATAAACTCTCCCGATGTGATTAGTGGTGAAATTAAAGGAGATTTTATTCTTTCAGAAATAAGACCTTTAATAGAAAATTCTTTGGGAAGTATTTATACAAATTACCAACCAAGAACCATAACTAATAATCAATACCTAGAATTCGATTTTGACATTTATAACAAAATTGTAGAAGTTTTTTATCCCGAAATTAACCTTGCTCCAAATACATTTGTGCGTGGCCAAATAGCTTCAGATGAATCTGAATTTAAAGTGAATTTCCGATCGCCAAGGATAGATCTTTTCGGGAATATGATGGAGACGGTAAACCTAAACGTAGACAACACTAACCCTATCTATAATACTTATTTTGAAGCCGATAGTGTTGCTACAGACTTTTATAACTTTTCTGAATTCAGCTTTATTAATGTAACTCAAAGAGACACACTTTTTATAAGATCTGAATTTCAGGGTGGAAGAAACAATGAGGATTTTTTCAATGTCAACCTCTTTCACACGATCAATGAAGAAAATAAATCGGTAGTGGGAATTCAGCGATCTGATCTTACTTTTAAAAATAATACCTGGTATTTAAATGAGGAAGGAAATAAAAATAACAAGATAGTTTTTGATCTTGATTTTAAGGACATCACCATAGATTCGCTGGTAATGAGCCATAAAAATGAAGAAATTAGGCTTAGTGGGGAAATGCGCGATAGTACTTATAAAGATTTTAAAATGGAATTTGAGGAAGTAGATATCGGTAAAATAACACCGCACGTAGATAGTCTTCGTCTCGCCGGAACGCTAAATGGTAAACTTGATCTACTGCAGGAAAACGGCGCCTATTATCCAAATACAGACTTACGGATAGATTCATTAAATATCAATGATAATTTGTTGGGTAACTTGGTACTAAATGTTGAAGGAAATGAAACCCTAACCAATTATGCGATAAATGCCAACTTGCGGAAAAATGGTCACGAATCTTTAAATGCCATTGGAAATATAGATGTGAGTGGGAGCGAACCCACCATTGATATGGATGTAGACCTGGAAGATTTAAACCTCGCGGCATTTAGTCCGCTGGGTGGAGAAGTGATCAGCAATATTCGGGGAGCTGCTTCGGGAAATGCTAAAGTTGCCGGTAATTATAAAAATCCGGATTTTTCGGGAAATATAAGTTTGGAAAATGCAGGTTTAAAAATCCCATACCTAAATGTTGACCTTGCTTTTAATGATGCTGCCGTAGTTAATTTAAACCAGCAGGAATTTATTTTTGATGATGTTGAAATTGTAGATACCAAATACCAAACTACCGGAACCCTTAACGGAAGTATTGGTCATGAAAATTTCAAAGAATGGAACCTGGATCTTAATATAGATACTAATAGGCTTCTTGTTTTGGATACGGAAGGCGATGAAGACGCGCTTTATTATGGAACTGCTTTTATAAGCGGGGATGCAAGTATTGCCGGCCCAACAGATCAATTGGTAATAGATGTTACCGCCACTACAGAACGCGGAACGGTTTTTAAAATCCCTTTAAGTGACACCGAATCGGTTGGAGATAATTCATATATCCATTTCTTAAGTCCTGAGGAAAAAGCCGCCCGGGAAGCAGGTCAAAATATAGAACTGCCTGAGGTTACCGGGGTTGAACTTATTTTTGACCTCGATATTACTAATGATGCCGAAGTTGAAGTAGTAGTAGACCAAACCAGTGGAAGTACCCTAAGAGGTCGCGGTTCAGGAAACTTATTGTTGGAAATTAATACCAATGGAAAATTTAATATGTGGGGCGACTTCGTGGTTTATGAAGGTGTCTATAATTTTAAATATGCCGGGCTTGTTCAAAAAGTTTTTAAAGTGGAATCTGGAGGTAGCATCAACTGGAATGGAGATCCTACTGATGCCCAATTAGATGTAAGCGCGATCTATGCGTTAAACGCTAATCCGGCGGTTTTACTGGAGAATCCTTCTATAAATAGAAAAATTCCTGTGGAAGTAATTATCAATCTAATGGGGGAAATAGAACAACCAGATATCACTTTCGATATTGCATTTCCTAATGCTAGCTCTGTAGTCCGTTCAGAATTAGAATATAGAATGGACGACCGCGCAAGTAAAGAGCTCCAGGCTTTATTTCTTGTAACACAGGGAGCTTTCTATAGTGAATTTGGGTTAAGACAAAATGCAATTACAGGTACACTAGCGGAAAGAGCCTCCAGTATTGTAAATGATATTTTTGCGGGAGATGATGGTAAATTCCAGGTGGGCGTAAATTACGTACAGGGAGATCGTACCCCAGATCAGCAAACTGTTGATAGGTTTGGATTAACCCTTTCCACTCAAATTAGCGATAGAGTTATTATTAATGGCCAGGTTGGAGTTCCAATTGGCGGTGTAACCGAATCGATTATTGTGGGCGACCTGGAAATAGATTTTCTTCTAAATGAAGACGGAACCCTGAGAGCTAAAGTCTTTAACAGGGAAAACAATATCCAGTTTATAGGGGAAGAAATTGGTTTTACACAAGGTATTGGATTATCTTATTCGGTAGATTTTGATACTTTCAAAGAATTGATCAGGAAAATTGCCAGCACCGAAATTAAAGCTTTAAACGAAGAAACTAAACAGAAAGCAAAAACTCGTCCGGTAGCACCTGATTATATAAGGTTTCCAGACGAAAATTCAAATTAAATCAAAACCTCTAAAACTTTTCTTTTTTCTTTTAAGGTAGCGCCTGAGTTTGTAATTTTAGACAAGAAATTGAAAATATGACAAAAAGAATAAAACGAATTGGAGTGATGACTTCTGGTGGAGATTCTCCCGGAATGAATGCTGCAATTAGGGCTGTTGTTAGGGCTTGCGCTTATTATCGTATAGAATGTGTAGGTTTTATGATGGGTTTTCAGGGAATGATAGATGGCGAATATATTGAGCTTAATGCTCGTAGTGTACGTAACATCATTAATTTAGGAGGAACTATCCTGAAATCGGCCAGATCTAAAGAATTTAGAACTAAAGAAGGTAGGGCGAAAGCTGCTGCACATTTAAAAGAAGCCAATGTTGATGCTATGATCCTTATTGGTGGCGATGGAACGTTTAGAGGCGGACAAATCTTTAGTGAAGAACACGACATTCCCGTTATAGGAGTTCCTGGAACTATAGATAACGATATTTTCGGCACACATTATACCATAGGCTATGATACTGCTTTAAATACGGTGATTGATGCTGTAGATAAAATAAGAGATACCGCCAGCTCACATAACAGGTTGTTCTTTGTGGAGGTAATGGGGCGCGATGCCGGTTTTATTGCTTTAAATAGCGGAATTGGAGCAGGGGCAGAAGAAATTTTGATTCCCGAGGAAGATCTTGGTTTAGATCGATTGCTGAACTCTTTGGAGCGCAGCCGTAGATCTGGGAAAACCTCCAGTATTGTTATTGTTTCTGAAGGGGACAAAATTGGTAAAAACGTTTTTGAACTGGCCGCTTACGTTAAAGAGAATTTACCCTACTATGATGCGAAAGTAACTGTACTGGGCCATATTCAGCGCGGGGGAAGTCCTACTTCTTTTGATCGTGTTTTGGCAAGCAGGTTGTGCGTAAAAGCAGTTGAACTTGCTTTAGATGGCCAGCGCGATATTATGGTGGGAATGATGAATAACGAAATACAGGCTATCGAACTGGAAAAAGCCTTAAAATCGAAACCAACTATTAACAAAGATCTGCTTCGCATTTCTGATATTTTATCTGTATAAAAATGAAAACAGTCGCAATAATTGCACATAACGGTAAGAAGGCCGAGATGGTTCAATTTCTAAATAACCATAGAGAATCACTTCAAGCAAAAAATATAAAACTCATAGCTACCGGCACTACAGGCGCAAAAACAGAATCTGCAGGTTTTGAAGTAGAGAAATTACTTTCAGGGCCTTTGGGAGGAGATGCGCAAATAGCTTCGCGTATAGCTGAAGGGAAGGTAGATATGGTAATTTTCTTTAGAGATCCTTTAGATAAACATCCGCACGAGCCCGATATTTTTATGCTGATGCGTTTATGTGATGTACACGATATCCCACTTGCTACAAACCCTGCGAGTGCCAGGTTGCTAATGCAGGCTTTTTAAAACTTAAGCTCTTTTCTTGAAAATAACATCCGGTTTTATTCTATTAGCTTTCTTTGTTTTTATAATGTCAGCGCAATCTTTGCGTTCTCAGAATAATTATACAGAGGCTGCTTTATTTAATATAGGAATTGGTTCGGTTTTTAGTGGAATTGGTGCCGTTATCAACAAAGATCCGCAAGAAAGGTTTGGTAAGGTATTATTTAAAGGAATGGCACAGGGTGCTCTTGGGGGTTATTTAGTTTTTGAAAGTAAAGTGATTGCAGGAAGAATCGCTAAACTAAAAAATCTCACCTATGGCTGGCCGGCAAAATTTGTGAATTCAGCAGGAACTTCTATTATTGAAAATGCAGCTTCTAACCGAAATTTCTGGGACCAATGGAATTTAAATATAGGTTTTAACCGAATAGAATTTCACACCAAAGAACGTTTGCAGGTAAAGTATAGAGTTCAACCGGTAGCATTTCTTTTAACTGCCTATACAGCTTTTTCTAATAAATTTGAACCAAAGAAAAGTTTAAAAACAGGTCAATTTGTTTTCTCCGGCGACAGCTATTTCACTAGTGATAGAAGTTTTCGGGGAGCTGCTATTGGTACTTCTATTTTATTGAATACTGAAGGGGAATTTTACTATAACACCATTGCCCATGAAGTTGTTCATGTTTTTCAATATCACGATTTTAATGTGTTGAATACTTATATCAACAAACCTCTGAAACAATTTGAAGAAGGTTCTGGGTTTTTCAGGAAAATGAATAAAATCTTCCATTATGATTTTAATGTATTCTTTTTCGCCGGACTTTATAAAATGGAGCACTGGGGCAAAGACCAACAAACATTTGAAGGTTATTATTCCAATTATTTCGAAAAAGAAGCCTACCTGTTTAGTAATTACTAGCTCTTTACCGCGATAGCGCTAATCTCAACATTTACAAATTTTGGCAAATTAGCTACTTCAACTGTTTCTCTGGCAGGTGCGGTTTCCGCATTAAAATAAGAACCATAAACTTCATTTATTTTAGCGAAATTATTCATATCACTAATAAAAATGGATGTTTTTATTACGTTTTCAAAATCCATTTCGGCTTCATTGAGAATGGCTTTTAGATTTTCCATTACTCTTTTGGTTTCTTTCTGAAGTTC
>VMHT01036081.1_pt1 | contig 26137 bp, 28 predicted proteins | sample 4693611 | NCBI WGS metagenome assembly VMHT01 (sample SAMN12280063, study PRJNA550983) | marine metagenome | isolation source: seawater sampled from same location over 5 years 0.02-0.2 micron viral filtrate | place: USA: collected off the coast of southern California halfway between the port... ...
GGCGAATATACTGGAGAAGTCGGCGAATATACTGGAGAAGTCGGCGAATATACTGGAGAAGTCGGCGAATATACTGGAGAAGTCGGCGATGGCTTTCTACGTTTACTCGGTGGTGACTGAGGCTCTGGTGACTGAGGCACATAATCTGGTGACTGAGGCACATAATCTGGCGACTGAGGCACATAATCTACAGAATTTTGCTGTTGTTCCCACCCACTCACTTGTTGCTGTTGTTCCCATCCACTCAATTGCTGAGCATGAACACTAGAATTTTGCTGTTGTTCCCATCCACTCAATTGCTGAGCATTACCAATATTATTTTGCTGTTGTTCCCATCCACTCACTTTCTGCTGTTGTTCCCATCCACTCAATTGCTGAGCATTACCAAAATTATTTTGCTGTTGTTCCCATCCACTCACTTTCTGAGCATGAACACTAGAATTCTGCTGTTGTTCCCACCCACTCACTTGTTGCTGTTGTTCCCATCCATCCAATTGCCGAGCATTACTATGATGCTGTTGTTCCCACCCATTAAATTTCTGCCCACCACCACCACCACCATCAATATTAGTAGCATATGTATCATGTGACTCCCATCCCGACGTCCCCGACCAATCACCAAACAAGTCTTCACCATCATCCACATTTTGAACAACAGGCTGCCAATCATCCTCATCCCACAATTTTTGATATATATTATCAACAATCACTTCGTTATAATGAGAGCCACACTTCGGTTCTTTCCCAATGAGCAACTGTTCCGACACCCCCGACAAACAATCTTCCAAACCTTTAACAGCAGCATGATGAAAAATTTCAACCGGCTGTTCAAAAGTAGCTCTTTTCAACGGCGTCGAGCCCTCCATCATTTTCTTAACACCATGTCTAGTCAATGCATTAACATTACCACTCCAAGTCATCCAATCAATCATAATCATAAAATGCCTTACATTAACATAGATACCATATGCTGCAAGTACACTATTCATTTCTTTCATTAACATGGACCTAGCAGCCTCAATTCCATAACAATCTCTAATAGCAAAGATATCATTACACTGTGTTCTTTTTTGGTCAATGGACTGCAACCTTTTCAAGAAATCTAGGTCAATACCTTCTGTATCAATAACGAATTCGTTACCTTCTGTCCTAATATTAACTTTCGGGATATGCTGTGAACCTTTAATGGTAACATCCATGACCATTTTAGCATATTTAAAAAATTTCTGCTTAGCACGCACATACAAATGCACATGACCAATTAAATCATCAAAATACGCGACAACAATATGTTTTCCCAAATTGCGTACACTATTAACAATATCATTTAACGATACATCATTTTGAATCATTTTTTTCCTATCCAATATACATTTTAAAATATGTTTTGGCATATTTTTCTTATCCCATCGTTGATTATCAGGACACATCAAATATTCTGCCAATTGTTCAGTCATTACCGGTTCATAAGAATATTCAATCATAAGGTCTTTAATTGCAGTACGTTGAATTTGAGTTTTAATTTTCCATGCTTTTTCTTTTCTCAAATCAGCATCTGAATAAACTGTCAAACTTGGAGTTTTAATATTTTTCGTTGCATTAATCAACTCTTCGAATCTTGGTACACCGAGAGTGACATTTTTTGCACTATTTCCTGCATTATGGAATGTATTTCTATAAAATATTGAATAATAAAATAATAAAAGTGAGTGTTTAATAAAAGTGCGTATTTCTTAAAAGAGAATATCAACTCACAATGTCATCTGTGTGGTTGGTTCTCCAACAGATTGTGCAGCGATAGTTCCTACCATTTCACCAGGAGCTACAATCGATTTGAACCATTTTTTAGTCAATATATCAACAATTTTTTTTAATCTATTCTCTGACACAGGTAAATCATTAACAGCAAAAACCGACAAAATATAAGCATGAACCAAAGGAACATCCTGTACTGCCTGTAACAATGGTTTAATGATGGAGCGTACATTTTGAGTTGTACCACCATCTTTATATTCGTCGAGTATTCTCATAGCTGGAACCGAAATGGCCCATTTTTCACCAATTTTAAAATTATCCAACCATTTCCATAATTGATATGCCTGAATAATTTCTGGCCATTTCTTAACATTATAATTTTCTAACCCCAAATTATCAAAAGGCCCATCCATCATTTCATGATACATACCATCAATACCATCTTCACCATATTTAAATTGAATAATTCTATTTTGCGAATCTCTAACAGTTGCATCATTTTGAACAGCTATAGACTCTAAAGATTTGACCAATCTCCTTTGAATATAACCAGTAGTCGAAGTTTTCACAGCAGTATCAATCAACCCTTCTCTTCCACCAACAGTATGATGCCAATATTCATCCGGTGACAATCCTTGAATATACGAATGTTTAACAAACCCTTTAGCTCTAGCAGTTTCGTCACCAGATTTAAACATTGGCAACGTTCTACCTTTCATAGTACATTGCATTCTTTTACCTCTACAATTTTGTTGACCCACACATGCCATAATTTGAAGAATATTGACCATGGAACCTTTCGAACCAGATTTAACCATAAGACCTAACGAATTTTCATCCGACATAGCATTTTGAGCAATAAGACCCATCGAATCCCTTGTTTGATTAAGCATACGATTAACTCTTCTTTCATAATCTTCCGAATGCATAATTTTAATTTGTTTTGCATCAGTATCAACAGATGCACATTCATGTTGAACTTTCTCAGCAGTTTCGTCAGATATTCTCATATCTCCTATACCAATAGAAAAGCCCTGACTTGAAAACCACAGATGATTAACCCTCTGCAATTCATTAATAAATTGACATGTTCTATCAGGTCCATAATCATTATAAAGTCTATGAACAATCGAATCCTGTGAACGTCCCAAAGCTTTTTTCCCCAAAGGACCTTTCAACAACTGACCATTACGAATATAATCTTTCCAATTGAAATCATCAGGAAATAGCATTGACATACACTGTAATCCCGTCCACATTGGCACAGGTTCATTAATATAAGGCTCTGAAAGCGTCGCATTTTCAACCCACATCACAATATTACACATTTGCGCTTTATCAATCAAAACCCCTGGTTTCGTCATCATATAAGATGACAATAAAGAATCCTGCACAATCCCCATGATAGGTTTATTAGCTTGAGGAGTAATAATATTTCGCGCAACCGACATTAATTCCAAAGCATCTGCCCTCGACTCATGTGTCTGTAACACATGTAAATTCATCTCATCCGAGATATCTTGGAGATTTCTCACCAAGTCGGACTGTATCTTAAGCCTTTTCCGGTTGCTTAAACCTTCATTAAAGACCCATACCCGTTCAGTCTCTGAATACCTAACATATCCTAGCATATCGGACTTAGTCAGTAATACTGCGGATTGCCCAATCTCTTATATTGATTACCATTGGGTACGGCCATTAACCGTGTTCTCGTATCCAGCTTTCACCGGCACGATGGTAATAAGAGCTCTAAGGGGTTTCCCGCAACAAGGTATGTCGCTTCGCACAAGTGTCGAAACTAGGGAGTATCACTCTTTTGGAGCTCCCTGTTGACGGCAATGAGTTTACCGTCAAAATCTGCATTATACGGTGTAGTACAACTAAGATTCAATCTGAATGTTTTACCTTCTAAAATTTTAGCACGATGACACATAATTGACATTCTATGTAATGATGGCTGTCTATTAAATAAAACCGGGTCTCCATCTTGTAATATTCTCTCAATGGCATCGCCAACCTGTATATTAACTTGACCACGAACTGTCTTCATATCAAGTCTTGTACCATCTTTTCTCAAAATATATTTGACACGCTTATCCTGCGCATTGACCATATTTTTAATTTTATCATATGTAAAACGATTGACATGTTCAATAACTGTGAGAGTTTCAGCGACTAATCTGGGTACACCAACTTCTCTCATATCGAGTTGTGCATCACCAGTAATGACAGTTCTTGCAGTATAGTTACATCTTTTTCCCATTAATGACCCTCTCATTCTACCTTCTTTTCCAACTAATCTTTCCGAAATGGATTTTTGCGCAGCTCTTGCATTCCCAGGCATTTTTCTCTGGTCAATATACATATGAATAGCCTCTTGTAATCTCTCCTGACTATGCAAACGAACTACAGAATTTTCATCCTTTGTTTTTTTTGCAGCCGATGCTATGCGCAATACATATAATAAACGTCTTGTGATATCATCTTCACCTCTTACTTGGTCACCATCCAGTGTTGGCGCAGGTCTTACGCAATTTGGTGGTATAGGCAATACTGTTAGAATAAGCCATGTTGGATGAAATTCCCTATTATTTTTATGTAATAATTTAATTTTTTCCATATCTATTGTTTCAAGTAACTCAAAAGCTTCCGAAGCAATCAATATGCGCAATCCTTGTTCGTCTTGTATATTAATAACTGTTGAATTTTTCTTAGTAAAATGAGGCAACATTTTCTTACATTTCGGACATTTTTTACCCAAATGTTTATCAGAGATATGACCACAATATTTACAAGAACATTTTAACCACCATAGCACTTCATTCATCCAACCGATATGATATACAGGACATGGTAATTCATAATGTCCAAAATGTCCACTACATTCCGACCATGTCATATTACATGCCGTACATCGACCTCTTCTCCCAGAGACACCAAAACGTGGGTCTCTTAAACCACCATGTTTTGGTTTACCATTTTCATATAACTCATCAGTCACTACTTCAACTATAGAAATTTCACGAATTTTTCTCGGAGATAAAACATCAAATTTTATTTTATTAATACTCATAATGACGGATGACATATTCTTTATTATTTAATAAAGAATTCATATATTTTCAACATATGTTGTTTTTTTTCCATATAAATGAATCTTAAAATGATTACAAATAATAATGAATTCGATTGACAAAATACCGTTATGGCAGAAAAATTATATCCGTACTAAAGTGTTTGCTCATCTCGTATATGCTGGTGTTAATATTGCGTGTCATTGTAATGATATGGACACTCATACACCTATAGATACACAATCATCTTTACTTTATGAAAAAAATACAAGTCCTAGTGTATTAGAGAAACAACGATGAGTATTATTACTACAAAACAGGAATAACAATGTTCCATCGATACACGCCATGTACAATACATCCAAAGAAATATACATTCAAATACACCACTAAAAAATTTGAAATTAGATAAAATTATTATATCATTTTACATTTATTTATGCTCTACTAAGTTTAGCAATTTCACCCATTCTATCTCTCAAATTACCACTACTAAAACCAGACAAAGCCTTAAACAGGTCAGGATTTTTATCACGTACAGAACTCAAAGATGAACTAGTTTTAGCGACACTAAAATCAAAAGGACTCTTTTTCTTAGCAGTTGCAGCATGAACCACTGACACAGTATCTGGCACAGTAGCAATCTTACGTTTTTTCGTGACAATATTCATAACTTTGGACTCAAGTTCCCGCTTCTTATCTTGTTGTTGACGCAAAGCAAAATTATCCATATCATTTTTATATTTCTTTGAAGCTTTATGAGCAATTTCAAGCATTTTCACCGACTCTTTAGGAAAATTTTGAGCCATAGCAAAAATAGCTTTTTTATTTTCATCAGTCATCATATCAGCTGGCAAAGAAGCAGACCAAGATTCAACCAATGCTTTTGACAAAGCTTCAGCTTTAGTTTTAGTTTGCAAACTTTCATTTTCTTCTTTTTGTTTCCATGCATCTTGAAGTTTTTTCAATTCTGCTTGAGCCTTTTCGAGTGCAGTTTTTGTATCACCCAATTCAGATTCTTGATTAATAACGAGAGTCATCAATTCTTCACGATTACTAATAGCACTTTCATCAGCAGTGGCATCTACAACTGGAGATTCTTCAACCGGAGAATTTTGTGCCGGATTATTATCAACAGCAGGAGTTTCGTTAATTTGAGATTCTACTTGTACGTTTTCAGTGGACATATTTTGGCGAGATGCAAGGTGTGTTATATACTCCTTTTTTTTTAAATGACTATCAACTGATACCACTTCACATCCTGGTCTCCGAGGTTCTACACATAGCGAAACTTCAATCGGTCTTTTTTGTGTCGACCCATCTCTAAAAGATGTATGTACATGTTGTAATGATAATCCAGTGTAAAGTCGATGACCATCAGAACTTGGCTTAATAGCATGTGATGCAAAACGTCCTTCCAATGATGTATCGTCCACCTTTCCAAGAATCCATTTTTTACCATCTTTGTCGGTCCAATCTCTCTGTACTTTACCAACATGTAAAGATTCCTCATGTTCAATGCGTATGGGTACATCTTTCAACGACATAGAGCGTGATTCATCATTAGTAAAATCAAATGTAGAGTCGTTTTCTCCAGGAGAGTCAGATGATGGTAATACATTTCCTACAAAATATGGCATTAGATATAGAAAATTGTTGATTATATTTATACTTATTTTTTAACTCTACATATCTTCGGGTTCGGAAGCTTTAATGTCATATTTTACAGCATGAATCATCAAAGCAACAAAAAGAGAAGCTAAGATACTCAATATAAAAATGGCATCCAAATCATCTTCGCGTTGGAATGCATCACGACCTTTACATGCTGATGGTCGAGTTTCATTGGCTTTACCTAAATATCCAAGGTCAGCATGATGTAATGCAGGAGTAACCAATACACCAGCAATAAGAGCAGAGACCATAGCAGCTGATGAAGTAGCTCTGAAAAGTTTACCGACATAGAAATCAAAGTATGATGTAGCAGTAAGTGAAAATCCTTTATATTTGGCTTCATCTTCCAAGTCAAGGTCACTTTTACATTGTGGGAAGCAACGAACTACCAACACTAATAGAAATGAGAATACAGATAATATAAGAGAAACAATGAGACTGGATTGAACACTGATTGCACCATATAATAAAGCACGGTCATCTTTTTTAACATCAGTATGGTCAACAACGCTCAATGATTTATTCACAATATCACATGTTTTACCTTTTGCCAATGTGAGGTCTTTTACTGCATATAGATTGTCAAGAATACCTAATGAGATTGATAGTAAAGCAACAGTTGTCACTGCTGTAATAAATGTTTGATGAAGAGGTTGAAGTTTCATGTTATTATTGTTCTGGTCAATCGCTCTTTATATAGTGTACAATTACAATTTAGTGCGACACACGGGACATGTTGATGCATATTGAAGCCATCGATGTATACACATTGTATGAAATATGTGATTACACTCCAGTGTTTCTGTACCATTATCAACAGGACAATGGCAAATTGCGCAAATTTCGTCATTATTATGTGGCATCTGTTCAATTTCTACTTTATTATTTACAATATTTACTTTAAATGAAGTTTTTAAGTGCCACATAATTGGCCATGTTGAATCAATATATTGTTGTATGAAAGCTTTATATGGTGGCTTGGATGGATTGGATACTATCCATTCGTTAATTTTATCGGCTAATGTTTCTGAAGCTATATTTGGTGGAGCCCATAATTCAAATGATGTCATTGTGATTTGTTAATCTCTTTATATAATGGATATTTAAAGGTCTAAAGATATCTAATAAAAACATGTCCGAAGTTCAACTAGAATTATCCGATGAACAGCGCGAAGATGTAAGAAAATTACTATCAAAATTTTGTAATAAAAAGGCAGAAGTTACAAAACAGAAAAATATTCAAAAACAAGATGCTATGAATATAGACCCAGACCCACTCGAATTAGCAAAAGCTGGAGATACAGTTGAATGGCATGAATTGACCGCAAAAACTAGAAGATATTCGTTCGTTCGTGAAACTAGAGCTACTTTTGTTCCATATATTCTGGATAAAATTAGACTCTCTATGAAAGAATTGAAGCTATTGATTGAAGGTATTGGTATGGTCATTACATCTGAAAATGAATCATTGGTTGTATGTAATGCTGTACAAGCTGACCCGGTGCGTATATTTCAATTGCAAATTTGTACTTATGATGAAGAAATAGCAATTGATACTATACGTTACGTGATGTAATAATCATATCATTTATAAGTAATTGAGATTGTTCATGTGAATCTTTCGAATCTTTTTGTATTACTTTCTTTTTTAGTGTTGACGAATTAAAATATGTCGCTGTGATTATGTGTGTAATTCCTACTGAGGTAATCGCTAATATTCCAAAAATCCATCCTATTGCTTTGTCGTATTGTGCATACCAATATGGTATTGAACCACTTTTTGTTCGACCACCTAAAGCAATACATACAGGTAAGAAGATATTGTATAATGTTGTAAAAAGTACAGGTTTCCAGAAATCTTGTGATATGATTGATAAAAATTCTTTTTTTTGAATGATGATTGCAATTGCGTTGATACCATGTACAACAATACTCAGAAATATGTTTGAATTAACAGATTTCCAGTTATATGTTGGGGCTATGAGTAGCCAGAATCCTAACGCTACTACTATAGATGGAGCCATCACTATATTATACAATAATTGTTGATAATAGCGTGGAACTTTAAAAACAACAAATGTAAAATAAATGATTTCAATAGTAAATGACCAAAATGTATAATAAATGAATATGTAATGTCTTTCTCGTAATATAGCAAATATCAGAACAATTACAAATAACATTAGAAACCATTTATCGTACATAAAAAAAAAACACACAACAATTATTTTTAAATACTCACACTTTATAGTAAAATATCAACTATATTTTTTCACGAAAAGTTTTATAATCTAACTATCTCATCATAAAGCCATCTCATGAACTATATTTAGCCATTTATGTAAAAAAAACAACGAACACAAAATGACGAAAAGTTTTATAATGTAACATAGACCCATCTCGTATCTTCCACAAATGCTCTTAATGATGTAAATGAACCAGTTAATAATTTTTCCACCAATTTTGGTAACTCAGTACCAACAAAATCATTAAATTTTGCAGGTGGAACCTTCGGTGTATCACTTAAAAAAATATCACGAGCCCATGGTTCAGAATACAATGCCAAAAATATTACGGCATGTTTCGCTATCCTATCATTATCAGATGCAGTTTTATGTAACATGTTACGAAGACGTTTGGATACTCGAAGATTAGTCGATGATTCAGAATCGGGCCATTTTTTTAAGATTTCTTGACAAATATCATTACAAACTGGATACAAATGATTACTATCAGTATTTACTATACAATCATACAACATATCGGAAACACATCTACTTTTTTCGATTATAGACATACGTTTGTACATAACAAAATGAAACAATATTATATATAATTTATGCTTGCTATTTATAATATGACCAACATATATTTATTGTATTCTTGGATTTTCCTATAGAGGACTTACGAGTATTTATTTCTTGTTGTGTTTTAATAAATGATGGACTTTGCTCAATTTGAAGATGTGTATTATTTTTTTGTTAAATTGGAGATGGACCATACTTATGTAAAAAGTATTGATGATAAAATGAAAAGTGATGATAATGATAGTACTATACAATTAATAAGTCAGATTAAGAATTTTCACAAAATGCGTAAGGAATTATGTCAGTCCATATTCAATCATTTTGAAAATAAAGGTATATCGAAGTCAACTTTTGATACTTTTAACAACTCATCTAGTGTTTTGGAATATTGTAATGTACCCGATGGTGCGGTATGTGTATTCACTGGAATCAAATTATCTTCAAAAAATGGATTTATGATAATAATTGACAAAAAAAAGCCATTGACAATCGATAGACGTTTTAAAAATATCATTTATAATTTCTGGTATATTCTTCATCTACCAAAAGAAATAACAAAAGAAGCTATCGATTTCTTAAAAAATAAAAAAATATGGAGAGATGGACGTATAAAAGTTGATGAAATCGTCGATAAATTAAAAAAATCAAAAAACAATATATTTGCAAAACGTGCATATGTCAAATTGTCATCGGTGTGTAAATACATCCAATATGACATGATGGATATTCCTATAAATTCCAGAGATGTTGAATTAAAATGAGAAGGTATGTGGGTTGGCCACTACTATTGGCGCATTTTTTCGTAAAACCGTTTTGGAGGGAACAATTATTGGCTCTTCAAACTTTAATATGTGCATCCAATTCATTGCAATCATATCATGCAGCTACTTTTGTTCTTTTGTTTGTGAATTTTGTGGAAAATGTCGAAAATGATACTGTTGTGCAAATGATTCTACATCATTTTGTCATATATTCGGCTGTGCTTTTGGAGTATTATCAAAAGTATAGCATTGTAGGTTGGGTATGTGCTGCGTGGTCGGTAAGGTGGTTAGGATGTGTGAATTTGTATTTGTCACCAGAACGTTCTTGTCTTAGGTGTTTGGTCTTTTTATTGGTCGCAAATTGGCAGAGAAAATGGTCCAATGGGGAGAATTCTATATATAGAAAAGTCATTTGGATATTGCTTGTACATGAGATAACGTGGTGTATATTGCCAGTGCAAATATTATATGAAATTTATTTTAATAAAGATGTGGAAAAAAAAGAGATTGCACAAGTCGTATAAAAGCATTCATTATCATTGGTAAATATGGAAAAACATGTGTTTATTTTGTCTACTATGACGCCGGGGTTGACAAAAAAAGTGTTGTTGTTGGTTGGGATTGAATTTAAAATAGATGACGGTATTATTCAGAAATTTAAATGGGGTGATTCTATTCAATTATGGATAGCATGTCATCATCCTGTTGTTGCTGCTATTGCGGATTCTATCATACCGCATATGGATGTTGTTGTATGTTGGTATCATAATAGATGTGTGAAATCATGTCTGAGAGTTCATAATTCGATGGAGTTTTTGAATAAATATCATGATAATATTGTTATGATGGCTGCAGATGTTCCAGTTTTAGACCATCCAAGGAAATCGTTAGTTAAAAAATACTATAATAAACATGGATTTTTGAGGAGATATTACAATAAAACTTTTTCAAAAAATATATTACAAATATTCGAATGATATTCTTTTAACACTAATTTCAAAAAAAAAAATATATTGTACATTATTTTTATAAAACAGAACCCTTACGAAGTACTACTAAAAATGCTGTATTCTTCTGAGGATTTTCAGAAGAATGGATTGTCAATGTATTCAAAAATGTTTTTTCTACATACCAACCATGACAAAGTGCCCAATCGGTAAAATTAAGCACGTTATCAACCACTGTACCACAACCTTTGACTCTTATTTTTGTAACATTAATATCAATACTTGAAATCAATTCATTTAAAGTTGAATTCCTTGATAATGTCAACTCCAGACAAGTTTTAAATGGATGAACGACCACAGATATTACTGAATTCTTATCAGTTGGTTCTATATCGACGATGACATCATGGTTTAATCTACGAAAGAAATCACACGCGAATAAAAGATGACGTTTGTCAGGACCTGTCATTGAATGATTGAAAGTTTTACCCATGTTAACACAATTGCTAATTTGTTCAATCCAATCCCTTTTCAACATCTGAATACAATAACAATTCATTGTTAAATACACTTAATATTAAAAATTCTTTTATTATCACTGGATTTTTTTTTATATTATTTATTATAAATCTATATAGAATTGGAATTTTATTTCCTAATGAATTACACTACTATAAAAGTCTCATGGTGAAATTCGCTACTATACGCTCAAAAAATCGTTCTTTTCACAATTATACTATGAAAATCAACGTCATAATGCTAATACGTCATATTACTACTATTCATAACATTATTAATATTCATTTGTGGGAATACTTTTTGCTTTTTAACATCAAATTCCGATACAAAATCAACTTCTTTAAAATTTCTTTTTTTCCCAACAACATCTCCAATAGAAATTTCAATATCCGAATCACTATCACCTTCAATTTTCATTAACATATCTGGATAACGAACATCTTTTCTCACATATTCTTGATGTTCTAATATATTATCGATGACTTCACTAGGTGTAAATGTTTCTTTACCAATTATTTTTGACCATTTCTCACTGGTATATTCGTCAATATCTCTATCAATAGTATACCCACCGGCTGTTCTCGACTTAGCATCTTCTTCAGATGTACCTGTAATCCATCTAGAGGTAGAAGTATTTGCAAGTACATTTCCATAATGCAATTCGTTACCACCTGGTTTTCTATCAATAACTTTCAAAATATGAAACGAATTTTTAGAGACCGGACAAGCAGTAAGCAATCTCTTCCGTTTCGAATTTTGATGTGTTTCAGATTTCAATATACCAAAGACATTATCATCATTATCTGAATTATGAGCCAAAATATGACTGACATGAATAAAGACCCCCTCATGAGTCCGTGTCAATGATTGCACAATTTGCTTACCACCACTTGGAACAGGAAATTTATTATCACGCACAGTACTACCACTAACAACAGTAGGCATTTTATATTTTTCAGTTTTGACGGAATGTTTCTCCATTTGTAGCAAAAAATTAAAAATATTATTAATGGATGTCTTACCATTTGATAATGGCATTCTAGAATTAATTTTTCGAGGTAATCCCTGCAATTTATCAAGTTTAATATATTCAACAGAATCTTCTTGATTATCCGGTCCACTAAATTTCGGGTTATTTTTTTCCATATTCCAAATAGTATTCAAAATTTTATGCTCAATAGGTGAACGAAATTGGTCCGATAATAACGACAAAGTAAAAAGAACCATTTCTTCAGTGACGCAAAGATGTGGCTCTAAATAAATTAAAGCTTCTTCAGAAAATGTCTTACCAAAATATTTGCCACCAGGTAAATTACATACACGTTCAATAGCAGTAACAATAGCTAAATTTCTCGCAAATATTTTGACACGGTCCCAATCACGAGGCCCAGGACAAATAATAGAATTCTTGGTCATTTTATTCTTCATTCTTGGAAGAACAATATTAGTAGCAGTTGTATTGACATCTTTAATCACACCTGCCCATATAGCCTTTTCAACAACCATGACACGATATTGTTCTTCTTTACATTCCAAGAAAAACTTATTACGATGAGCTTTATCTTCAGATGACATCATACGTTCACCATTCATGCAATCATCAATATCTCTTCCACGACGTTGACGTTTTTCGAAATTACCCCAAAAGAAACGTGTCTTTAATGCTTCTTCTACTTGAGAAGGAGGGTCATTAGTGGCACCCATCCAAACACCAACACATTCAGATTTTGTCAAACGAGCAGTACGTTTACCAGTGCTTTCGTCCTGACACCATATCTTAGCTGTCACTCTTTGTGATGTCAATTTCTCTTTAAACATTGCTTCTTGTGTAGAATCAACATTTGGATTCTTAGCACTACGAAACATCCCTGGTGGTGCTTCATGACATACTGTTGTGATATCATTACGATTACCATCTACAGCATCAGCTTTACCAGTTTGATAGGTCAATACTTCGATAGTACCACCAATACTCATTTTAGCCATGAGGTCAAAAAGAAACGATTTAGAGGTTGCGCCATCACCTGCCTGGAAACAATTGAAATGGAGCCCAAAATCTCTTCGAAAGGCATCGTAACGAGCATGCATAATCAAAAACATCATACGATGTGCTGTTGATATGAGACAATATTGTTCATATTCTTCCATCAATCGAAGTGTTCGATTTGCAAAAACGGATAATGTTTGGTCGACAATATGATGCTTAATAATACCAGCATTTGGATTTTTTTCACGCCAAGTTATCATTTTTGAAACAACTGATGATATATGTGCTTCAGGGTCTAGACATTGATGTTTGAATGCATGAATAGCCCATTCTTGATACTGAGTATATTTTTCTGGAAATTCATCAGTTCCCTCGAATGGTAAACATTTTTTTGTGTATCTAATTTTCGATTGTTGAGCCAATTCAGCAAAAGATGAACGGTCAGCAAACCCTTCTAATCGTGCGCGTTCCATATCTCGCGCAGTACGAATATCATATTCATTTTCTACAGTATTGTCATATTCTTCATCATTTTTCAACGTTTTAGATGGTAAATCTTTTTGTATATTCATCCAATGCTGATGGTCTGGCAGATATTTACCACAAAAAACTTGAGGATGCATTTCACCAGGAGTTAATAGACGAACATGTTTTTGAGATGGAAATTTTAACATCGCAACTGGCTCACCCACACTGTCGTCATATGTATACTTATTTCTATCAGCAAATCTACTATCACATAACAATACACCATTACTATCTCGAGGAGTTAGTCTCAATGCTGTATCCAAATCAAAAACCCGGACAGGATTAGCGGGATTATGACCAGATAATTTAACATTTGGGTCCAAAATTTTATCCAATTGCGACGTATATTTTTTACTACAACTATATCTATCACAAATTGTACGAAGATACATCTCCATTCCATTCAATCTCATCCACTTTTGATAAGTTTGAAGACCGGACATTGGGTCGACTTTACGTGAAGTCATTTTTCGATTTATTGACTCCGCATGACTTTCAGAAGCTGTGCTTAATATACGAGAAAGCGAATTACCAAAACTAACATCTGATGTCAAAGTGACAGCATGAATTCTATAACAGCATGCTTTATGGCTATCATATTCACTTTCATCGTTATTATTGTCATTATTTGTTTCTTTACTATTACTAAATGGAACCCATTCCAACCATGCTTTTACAAAAGGAAAAACGTTAATTTTTGATTTTTGACTTTCATCGATACTTATTGTTTCGTGTATCATTTGGATAAATAATTGCATAGTAATTTCATCCCAACGAGAAGATGATTCGGTATGACGGACGTCCGAAAATAAAGAAGCAGCACGACGAAACATTGTACGTGGTACATTTAAGACGATATATTCGTTTATACCGGTCGTTTTACCATGATTTTCTGGTTGACAATAGTTATTTTCACCCCAAACTGCAAATGGTTCTACCATATGACTTGTAGACATTTTGAGGTTATATCCTATTTTCGTGAAGGTAAAAAAAAAAATCTTATGTCAAACAAAAGTGACTTTGAATCCAAATGTGTATGATTTTTTGTCGTATTATAAATGTATAAAAATAGGGAATTTTATTTTACATGGAATTCACTTTACCACCTTTAACACAACAAAGTTTCAGTCGATGGTATAACAAAAAAGTCCCTCGTGTGGATAATATAGAGGAGCGAATACTTTATCCGGGTATTGCTTTGACATGTTCTACCAAGTCCAGGGATTTGCGTTCTCAAATAACTGCAAAAAATGTTTTTATTACATATGAAAAAGAATCTGGTAAATTTCATCATAAAGTTCTTGGTTCGAATAATGCTTTTGCGTCATTGCCAAAAAGATTGTATAGTCAATGTTTTCATAATATTAATATTCATAGTATTCCACCGGATAATAGATTGACAGTGAGGTTAACTGAAAATACTTCGGTAGTATTGCCGTTTATACCAGATGATTTTGTTGCGCAGAAAAAAGCTAAAAGGGGTGGGCTTTCCATATCTAGGAAAACTAGAGGTAGTGCTAAGAAAATTAAATTGGATTCTGTTGCGAAAAAAGAAGCGTCGGTTTGTCCAGATGTTATGTATACTGGATGGGTGTCGAATGTTATGGTTGCTAGTACTGAAAAAAATGGGCAAAATGGTATCGATTCATTTCGGTTGATGATGTATATTCGTAAACAGTTGGCTGCGTATGATGATGATTTTAATGCATATGTTCAGAATCCGTTTGATAATGTTAGTACATTGGCTGATATTCAGAGTGATGATGATAAAAAAATGGCTTTGGATATTGTTATTGGCTTTATGCATCATTATGGTAAACATCTATTGACTGTGTGAAAAAATGTATGTTCATTTTATTATAATATTTTACAGCTACTTTTGCTGAATGATAGTTTTTGATGGATGTGCTTGGTATGTAAACAACATCCTTCGATGGTGGATTCGAAATTTGAGATTGTGCCGAATAGTAGTTGTTCCAATTCGGAAAGTGTCTTGTGAAGTTGGTCGATTGTTATTTGTGCGCTAGTCGTTTGTTCCTGTTGTTCGGGGAATATTCCTTTTAAATCTTGTATGATGAAATTGTGCATCTGGGATACAGATTGAAAGTAACTGGATGGGTCAACGTCGATAACTGGGGCTTTGTGGAATATTGTGTTGGTAAGACGTACTGTTTCAATATATAAATGTTTTGGTGAATATGTTTTAAATAATGACATTTGTGTTTATTTTTTTAGATATTAAATACAAATTGATATTAGTATGAAATATGGATTGTAAACGTTTTTAATTTTAAATTTATTTATGTATTTAATTCAATTTTGTATATCTAGTATAGAATTTTTGCCATTACCAAAACTATCAAAATCATATGCCTATAAAAGCATATATAACTGAAAAATATATGAATATATATGATTGTTCATTTCTTACAACAAATTCAAACTCTAAAACAATTACTCATTAAATTGGGGTTTGGACTATCACCAGATATATCTACATGTGGAAACAAGTTAAAGTATGCAAATAAACAATTACAAGAAATATCACAAGTTATTTCCGATAATAATAGTCCAACACTTTTCAAAAATGTACAAAATATAGCATTGACCATCACTACAAGATATTATATAATTACTTCGATAACACAAGCATCACTAATCATACAAATAACAAATAAATACATATTAGATTATCTCAAATAATCACGTAACCATAATATAGCATTATTATCAGTACTCATTTCACACATTTTTTCTTCGTATTTCGAGATAGGTTGACCATTATGCCTTGCCAACATCCAATCGGCAACTAACCATGCTGGTGGTGGTGCTCGGCTATTTTTAGCTTTATATGTAGCTGTCTGATTATCACCGCAATAATATACGTTATTGGATTCAATATGTGGACCATGTGTATAAGACATACTCCTATATATTTGTGACATAACAGTATAAATTGTTGTATATAGATTCTATAATTGAAAAAATGCTTAAGTGTTTCATATTTTTATTTTTTCTTAAATGTATTCAAGTATATTCACTAAATGCTTCTGACTGTTATAACAGTGGTCATGAAAATGCTATTTGCGAATACATGCAAAAATTCTCAAAAAAATATGCAAATCATACAGAAATAAAACTACGCGCGGAACGCATAAATATTGCCAAGCAACATCGAAAGAAAAATAAAATATTTGGTCAAACGTCGCGTTCTGATATTTTTTCTCATGAAAATCTTCAAAATAAACATTTAATGCGTAGTTTTCATGAAGATATTCAACGAGAAGATAAAAATATACATGTACATTTAGGTGTACCGAAATCTTTACCACCTATAGACTGGAGAAATGTGGATGGTATATCTTATGTAACACCAGTCAGAAATCAAGGAGAATGCGGGGGATGTTATGCATTTGCAGCTGCAACAACACTCGAATTTTGGTCAAGGAAAAACGAACCCAAAACTTTATCAGTTGAACATCTGATAGATTGTTCATCAACCGCTAAAAATACAAATGATGGATGTGATGGTGGTTTGATGGAATATGTGTTTGAATATGCTAGACATCATTCGGTTATATTAGAAAATGATGGGCCTTATTTTTGGGGGATGGATGAATGTCCAAGATATAAAATGCATTCATATGTCAGTGTTTTGAATTGGAAAGTTATTGAACATCAAATCAATAAAAATGCTGAAAAAGAATTAGAATGGATTTTGCATGCATATGGACCTGTTACTATTGGTGTTGATTCTAAAAATTGGGATAATTATATTGGTGGTATATTTACACATGACTTATGTGGCACAGATATTGACCATGCTGTCACTATTGTTGGATATACCAAAGATGCATGGATTATAAAAAATTCTTGGGGAAAGTCATGGGGTATAGATGGTTATATATATTTGGAAAGGGGATATAATACATGTGGGTTATCTGAATATATTGTTTATGTCACAGATGCTATACCGATTTTAGAATATAGACCTTCACTTTTTTTTTAGAATATAGAATGAACGAAATTATCGCTAAATGTAAAATTATCGCCATACCATAAAAGCAACGAAAAAAGTCCAAATAGCTAATCCAAATCCAAATGTATATATTTGACATTTGGAAGTATATTGATTCTTCATTTTTTTAATTGTTTTTATCATGTTCTCATTTTGATAATGTAATTCACGAAAACCATTTTCTTGATTTTCGGCAAGTTTCTCATTTTGTAATATTATCTCTACAACTTTTGAATCCAACGATGTTATCCTTTTATCCAATTGTACAACACCCATTTCTAATGATGATAACCGGTCTGTCATGTCGGGAGTTGTGACCAACATGTACTATATAATCAACAACATATATATACTAATATGTGGATATCAATACTTGCCGCTTTAGCAGCCACCAACTTTTTATTATTTATCATATGGCAAGCAGGTGATAAAGCTCTTATTTTTACATGGCTACCTGCAAGAAATATAGCAGTTACTACAGTATTCGCATTATCGACCAATCATGTACCACAAGAATTTTTGAATGCAGCTTGGTTCAATTTCGGCAGTCATGTCATACCGGTTCTTTTCCTTCTCGTGTTTACTATTGGAATAATTTCATATAATGGTCGAGAACCTAGATTTGAAAGACATGGTTTGTGGACAATTATATGGATAATAGCTCTAATTACAGGAGGTTGTTGTGCATCTGGCGTTTGGTTTTTTAAAAATGTAATGGTTTTACGAATTATTGGATGTGTCGCTGCAATCTTTAACTTCTTGAATCTTATTAGTATTCCAAAACATCCGAGTAAAAGTAATCTCACTATTACTTGGACATATGTGATATTAACAAATATAGTGGTGACAACAATGATGTACATCGTGTTTGTACTTGTAGAGAATGGACAGACTGAAGTTGTTGGAATTCTTTCGAATCTTCCTATTATATCAATTGCTTTATTAGCACATTCAACATGTACATCTATTGGAACTGATATTACTGCACAACATGTGTACATTCTTGCTTGGCAAATATGGCCATCACTAACTTTTTCATTGATGACAATTGTTACTTATGATTTTGGATGGATATGGATGTTGTGCATCTCTATAGTGTCGACAATTATAGTTATAATTATACAATTAACTGTATTAACAAAAATACTGTATTAAATTTTTTATACTGATATTTATTTATATTTTATTATAATTACGTTTATTTTTATATAATAATTTTTTATCAAGTCATAATGACATTCACACATTGATACATATAAACGAATGACTTATAGCTCAGTCTTGACACGTTTAGCAGGACGTTCATCTTTCAAACGGTCCAAATTATACAATACTCCAGAAGCATTATTACCAGAACTTTCAGGATTTGAATCTAAACGAATATTATGATTCAAAGATATGCCCAATTTTAGTCCAAATTTTCCATCAGGCATAAAATAGATTGACGGACGCAAAACAGGAGCAATAACAGAACCACGACGAATATCATCAGCAGTCAATGATGGGTCAGAAAAAGACCACAACAATTGATTTTGAGAACCATTTTTATTATAGACATTTTGACTAAAGCGCAATTGTCTATATTTATCTTCGTCACGTTTAGAAATGACAGGATTAAAAGCATCCATAATAACTGTTCTAAAACAACTCTCATAAGATTCACCTGTTTCAGTGGACATATCAGTAGCATCTTCTTTAGAATCATCCTTTAATTTTATCAATAATTTTTCATTATTAATTGCGTAATCAACAATATCATTTTGCATTTTTTCAATATAATCAAAAAAGGCCACAGATTCAGGATTCTCAATATCTTCTTTTGTAACAGCCGAATATTTAGCTGTTGATTCAGTAACGCCAGAAATACGACCAAGTGTACCAGTTCCAGTCAAATCTGAAAATACTACTTCAGAAGCTACTGTCCTCATTTCCATAGGAATAGACTCATTATCCAATATATTCAAATAAACTTTACCTTCTTTACCCTCAGCAACTTTGAATGTATATGGACGACATGGTGTCTCAATCATTTCCATAGTAGCGGACTGACGACCATTACCAGTTGAATAAACAATAATATCCGGTATCATAGTATATGTTAGTCCATACTTATCCTTTGACATAGCGAAAGGTCTAACAGTAAATGGAATGGACAATAATGCACCGTTTCTAATTTCAGGAGACTCTTCCATTGTTACATATTTATCACCAACAGGTTGCACGTAACGAATATCTCGAGGTGATAAATCGTTATTATATGCTTTACATTTAACAGTCAACTGCAAATCACCATCACGTGATTTTAAAGGTACCATAGCATTTTTCTTATATGCTTTAAGAGACATAGCTTCTAATTCCTCTTTTGTTTTTTTCTTACCATAACGTTTCTCATTTTTGGCACGAATTGCAGTAGCTGAACCACCAATATCAGAATTGTACATTTGTTCTAAACAGTTATCATTAAATTTAGACATATAATCGAAATAATCTTCCCGCTCGGATTTAAATGCCGTATCAGAACCATCTCGAACCAAATTAGTAGTAATCTTTGCAACTTCTTTAGTTTGAGAAAATTTACCACCGAAATTACCACCCTCATTTAAATGAGGAAATAATGCATTACATGGAGGTGTAACCATCTTGAATGAATAACCAGCATCATTTTGGATATCATGAAACGTCTCTTGCTTATTAGTTCTTTTATTCAACCGTTGAGAAGTTGTTAATTTTGGTGCAGATTGTCTACGAAAATTGAGAACATTAAATTTAGTCATTGGAAACATTTTTATTTTTTACTCTTATATGTCATTAACTAAAAAAAAATAACATATTCCTTACATTTTTTAGTTGGTATGCGAATCTTGGTTAATATGAATCTTGGTTGTGTACTTTGTCGTTAGTGTGATGCATATAAATTGTAAAAATATGATGTATATATAGCGCAAATGTTTGGTGGTGAAATGTATCGTACGCATACTATAAATAATGAATCTTCGGCATTGGATAATGAATCTTCGGCACTGAATAATGATAATGTTATAGATACTCTTCGTAAATTAGAAGCGCAAAATCAACAGAACATTGAATTACTTGAAAAAAATCGTGTGTTGCTTATTCAAACACAGGAACGTGAAGAAGAATATAAAAAGTTAGTTGAATCTATAAATAAAAAGAAACTTCAATTAATATCAGATAATAAGAAATTTAACTATGAAACAATCATCGAATGGTTAGAAAAATTACCACAACCAGATGAAACGCCGGCAGGGTTAGCTATTCAGAATTTCCAGATGAATTTTATTGATAGAGACCCTAAAAAGGCCGCAATATTGGAAAATAGATGTTATGATATTGCTCTGACACCTGTTATACCATGTAACCAATGGTTTAGTGGACGATGTTGGATGTTTGCAGGTCTGAATATATTGAGACCTTATTTCATTAATAAATATAATTTGGGTCCAGACTTTGAACTTAGTCAAGCATACTTATTTTTTTGGCATTACCTTGAACAGTATGAATCGGTCCTTAATCTTTTTTACTATGAAAAAATGTCAGAGGAAGAGAAAATGGAGCGATTGTTTAATTTATTAAGCGATGGTGGTAATTGGATTATATTTAGACGTCTTGTTGAAAAGTATGGGGTAGTTCCTAAAAAGTCATACGGTGAATCTTGGCAAAGTAAAAATTCTAAAGAAATGAATAGAAGAATGTCTGAAATGTTGGCTAAAGATTTACAGAAATGTCATGAAATTAAAGATAGTGATGGAAATTATAAGGATTTTATTCAAGAATGTCTCATAAGAGCAGAGCGTGTGTTATCTTTATGTATGGGAAAACCACCTCATGGTCAAATTATTATACGATGTAAATCAAAAATACCACAAAATTTTCAAAGTAAATTACCTGCAACGGTTACAACTAATATTCCTTTAGAGGATGGGTTATATGATAGTCCGATTGACATGTTTAATGATGCCAATCGTATATATAACATTGGTAAACATGTTCAACTCATTAATGACCCAAGAAAAAAGTACAATAAATGGTATAAAACACAACACCAAAATTTAAGAGCAATACCAGAATTATTTCTCAATACGAATATGGATGATATAGCAAATGTAATAACAAAGAGTATTCAAAAAAATATTGGTGTCTGGTTCGCATGTAATGTCAATGAAGATTTTTCTAGAAAATTACAGGGAATGACTAAAGATTTATTTAGACCGGATATATTTTTAGACATAGACTTGAAAATGTCCAAAATAGATAGAATGAAATGGGGTCGGGCTCGATGCAACCATGCAATGTTAATAACCGGTATACAATACGAAAGGGATAAAAACAATAACAATCAAATAATACCTAATCAAATCGCAGCCTTTCAAGTTCAAAATAGCTGGGGACCAACAGGACCAGGTCAAGGCTTTTATAAAATGACAAAAGATTGGTTTGATGAACATTGTTATACTGCAGTTGTACGTCATGAATTCATAGATAATCTACCAAATATACCAACAGATGATAAAATAGACGAATATAAATATTATGATTTTTTCGGATAAACACACAAATACATATAACAGAAACTAAAATAGGATATAAAAAACAGAATATGTATGGAATAATATATCTAATGGATATTAAACAAAAAACACAGAAACAAATGTCTGAACCAAAAAAAAGAAAAAGCAAAAGAAAGCGTATCGACCCCACACTCCTTCAATGTATACCAATAAAAGGTTTAAAGCTACCACCGTTCACATTACAAAACGTTGTTGCTACATTTAATTTAGGAGTGGACCACCTTGACTTACGCGCGATTGCACTTGAAAAACCTTTTATTGAATATAATCCGCAGAAATTTGCAGCAGCATCGTTGAGAATTAGGGAACCAAGGACAACCGCATTGGCTTTTGCTTCTGGTAATATGGTATGTACTGGTGCTAAAACAGAAATTGAATCAAGATTTGCTGGGCGGAAATATGTTAGAGTTTTACAAAAACACGGCATTCCTGTGTCTTTTAGAGATTTCAAAATTCAAAATATTGTTGCTTCTGCGGAAATTAGTCATTCTTTGAAATTGGTCGAATTGGCAAGTTCATATGGGCCATATGTTTCATATGAACCAGACTTGTTTCCAGGGTTGGTCTTTCGTACTACTGCTCCTAAATTAGTATTCTTGATTTTTAGAAGTGGTAAGGTTGTGATTACTGGGGCTAAATGTCGGGATGAAATTCAGGATACATGGAAGAGGTTGTTCTTTGGTATTGTGCAGAAATTTATTGATACTGATGATACGTCGGAATCAAGCTCCGATTATAGAACAAAACAAAGACGTAAAGCTCATCAATAGTTGGTGGATATTGTAGAATATTTTTTTTTTAATGTAATAAATGTTAAATGTTTAAAATTTTATTGATATACTATCTTTTATTTCATACAGTTCTTTGTTTTGAAATGGTGAATTTTTGGATGCTTTATAATTCGTATTTTCTCGTAACCATTCATCTCGCTGATTGTTGATGAAATCTTCTTCTCTTTCTTCGTAGTTTTTTCTATGACGACTTTGCCATGGTAACAAACAAATATTTAATATTATTTGAAAAATTATGTATAGTGAAAATAATACGATTACAAACCAAAACAAAAACTCTAATAGAAGCATTTATTTTTTATAATGACTTTACTTTATATACATACAAAGTACTAACAGAAGCACTATCGAATTTAAGATAAAAATTGACGAACATAACGCCGAGCTGTAATATAAGTTGACATTGTTTAAAAATTTATTGATGTACTATCTTTTATTTCATACATTACTTTATTTTGTTCGTTTTGAAGTGATTGATTTTTCAATGCTTCTCGATGATTTTCTCGCCATGGTAAGAAACATTCGTTAAACATTATTTTAATAATTATGTATAGTGAAATGATGACCAATATAAACCAAAACAAAAAGATATAGACATTGAAAATAAGCATGTATAGTAAAATGATGACGATTACAAACCAAAACAAAAAATCGACAGGGTGCATTTATTTCATTATAATGACTTTACTTTATATACATATAAAGTATAACACACAATCACTATAGAAATTAAGAGAAAAATTGATGAACATAACGCCGAGCCGTTTGGTCATCCACAGGTTCCCAATTATCACATCCATCGAGACAAGGTTCAAAAACAACAGAATTCTTCTCATCATTCAACATTTTTTTAAACGATTCAGGACCATTTTGTTTTAACCAAGATACACATTCTGGAGGCGCTTTTTCATTCAGACGATGTAAAACCATATACTGACCAGTCTCTGAAGACAAAACAAAGGGTTGAGCTTGGACATTATTATCTTTTTCTATTGGCGGTTTTATAGTTATCGCATCATCAAAAGGTAGAGGAGTTGAACCATGCGTATTTTTCCACCACTCTTTCCATTTATCATTACGTTTGTTACATAAGTCAATCTGATGTTGTAATGCTACTATTCTCTCATGTAGAGATACTTTGGTTTCAGTCTCGGGTGTTGATGTACTTGAACGAAAATGTTTATAGAGTACTTCCATGGGTTGGTCCAAACGTTGATGACGGACTCTTTTCCAGGAAGAATAGCGTGTGTGATATTCTTCTAGACATTCTTGTATACAAGTCTCTGTCCAATCGGTGAGTGATTCAAATGTTCGTACATATTGGCGACTATCCATCGATGTATTATTTTGAAAGACTTGTATTGGTGCTGATGCTCCTGGTTTCTGCCATTGACATTTCCAAATGAGACCTCCTGACGTTATACTGCCAAAAAAACGGTTCTTTTTGAAAGTAAAATAAAGAATGTCATCAATATACACAATACGATGTTGGAGTAATTGTTGAAGACGTCGCATTTTTTGTTTTGGTTTGTATACTTTTTGGATTCTTTACTGTTACACATATGATGTACAGAATTGTATAAATTGACATGATGAATCAATAATTATGAACTGTCGTTTATGCTCATGTCAAAAAATTACAAAAGACAATTTGATAAAAACGGATTGTCAACACACTTTTCATGTGAGTTGTTTGGAAAAAAAATGGACAGAGAATTCAGATTTAAATTTGTCATGTCCTATTTGTGAAAAAGTATTGGGAGGTGTTTACATTGATGATAACGATAATCATTACGTAGGAATTAATACAAAATCAGAATGGATTTCATATTACACTATTATAGAAAATAGAGTCATCAATATCAAAAAACATTTTCCGAAATGGAAGAGAAATAACAACAAAAGGTTACAAAAACATGAATCCATAAACATGTTGACTAATATTATTGTCTCTTAATCACGAAGTTAAATCATAGTTGTTATTACAAGTATATAATGATAAAAACAATATATTACAATGCATCTTTTACAAAATATTGCCGGATGCGTAGATTATTTTATATTCGATTTAGAATTTATTGGAAATATACAAGATTTATATTCGTGCCAAATATGGGAAATTTCGATATTTTCAAAAAAAACCGGTCAATGGTTTAACAAAGTAGTTGACCCAAATCCAGAAATAAATCAGTTTCCAAAACCACCAATTGAGGGATTGACACATATTACTCGTGATTTTTTACATGAGGAAAATGCTAAAACTTGGGATGTTGTATTGGATGATATCATTCAATGGGTGAATAGTCAAACTGGTCAAATACCGGTCTTTATTTCACATAATACATTTAAAGCAGATAAACCTATAATGGAACTAGAAACAAAAAGATATCAAAAGTTGATGCCTCTACATTGGTTATTTTTTGATTCTTTGAATTTTTGTAGGGATTGTGTTACATCACATTCTGGTAATTATTCATTAAATGGGTTGCATAAATTATTATTAGGTTCTCCCATTAATAATGCTCATCGTGCGCAATATGATGTACAGGCATGTGTTGATATCTTAGACAAAATTACAGGAAATGATTGGAATTTTTCAGGACCAGCGTATCCTGTCTATGCAACATCATTACGGTCCGTCAGATGGATTGGTAAAAAAGCTGAGATGGTTTTTTGTAATTGTCGTA
>VMHT01114675.1_pt1 | contig 26124 bp, 25 predicted proteins | sample 4693611 | NCBI WGS metagenome assembly VMHT01 (sample SAMN12280063, study PRJNA550983) | marine metagenome | isolation source: seawater sampled from same location over 5 years 0.02-0.2 micron viral filtrate | place: USA: collected off the coast of southern California halfway between the port... ...
ATCTCGGTAGACCCGGTGAAGGAGATGGCCCGCACGCGGTTGTCCTCCATCCAGGGCTTCACGATCTCCGGCGCTTCGCCAGTGACGACGTTGAACACGCCTTTGGGCAGCCCCGCCTGTTCGCCCAATTCGGCCAGTGCCAGCGCCGAGAATGGCGTCTCTGCCGACGGGTGCGCCACCACGGTGCAGCCTGCCGCCAGCGCCGCACCTGCCTTGCGGGTCAGCATGGCAGAGGGGAAGTTCCACGGGGTGATCAGTGCGGCCACGCCCACCGGCTCGCGCCAGATTTCCACCTCTGCATCCGGCAGATGCGAGGTGACGCCTTCGATGTTGGGGCGGCGCGCCTCTTCGGAGTAGAACTCAAAGAAAGACGCGGCATAGTCGATCTCTCCGCGCGATTCCGAGATGGGTTTGCCCTGTTCGGCGGTCATGATCCGCGCCAGATCCTCGCGGTTTTCCAGCATCAGATCGCGCCAGCGGCGCAGGATGGCGCCACGCTCTTGCGGCAACAGCCCGGCCCAATGGGGAAAGGCGGCATGGGCGGCATCCACCGCGGCGCGGCTGTCGTCGGCGTTAAGCTTGGCAACCGACCCCAAGACCGCACCGCTTGCCGGGTCAGTCACCTTAAAGTCGTCGCTCTGCGCGCCAGCAACCCATGCGCCGCCGACATAGGCGAAATGGCGGGCCAGCTCGCCCCGGGTCAGCGCGGGCAGACCATCGGCGGGGGTTGGGCTCATCTTGGTCATCGGGCACCTCCTTGGGATGAATTGCCCCGAAGGTAACGCAGGATGTGGCGCGGGTTTGACCGAATATCACACCATCGGCAGGAGGTTTTGCGGCGCGGCCCCCTGCCCGCCGCAAAAACTACGGCGGCTCAGCTTTCGTCTTCGGGCAAGAGCAGCGACAGCGGCAGCGGCGCCGATTTGACCGATTTGGTGACCACATAGGTGAAATAGCGCGTCAGCCCGGCCTGCTGATCCAGCAGCGCATCCATCAGACGTTGGTAACTGTCGATGTCGCGGGTGACGACCTGTAGCAGATAGTCAAAGCCGCCGCCCAAGGCCCAGCACTGGACGATCTCATCATGCTGCGCGATTACGGCTTCGAAGCGTTGAAACGCCTCGGCACGATGATTGCCCAGTTCGGCCTGCACAAAGACGGTGACATGCGGGGCGATGCGGCGCAGGGCGATATGGGCCTGATAGCCGGTAATGATGCCCGCAGCCTCCAGCCGCGCGAGCCGTTCGCCGCAAGCGGTGGGACTAAGATGAACCTTGTCGGCAAGCGCAGATTTGGCGATGCGCCCCTCGCGAGAGAGGATCGACAGCACCGCGATATCGCGTTTATCCAGTTTGACAAAGCTCATGCCAGTTTCATGAGAGCGCAGGTCAGACTTGTCAATTGTCATGATTGTGGTGATCATCCAGATCATGACAAAATGGCGCCCAGACCCCGGATCCCTGACCCGACCTGCCTACCGTTCACTCGTTCAGACGATTGAAACGGCGATTCAGAACGGTGTGCTCAAACCCGGAGACCGGATGCCAACGCAGCGCCAACTGGCGTTCGATCTGTCGCTTAGCGTGCAAACGGTCAGCCGCGCCTATGACAAGCTGGTTGAGGCGGGCAAGATCGTCGGAGAGGTGGGGCGCGGCACCTTTGTGCGTGCGGCGAGCGATGATATCTCCATGCCCTTCGTCAGCCGCAAGGCCGCTGGACGGTTGCTGGATATGTCGATCCTAAAACCCGTGCTGGATCACGCCCATGAAGAGGCAATGCAAAAGACGCTCCGCGCATTGGCACGCTCCTTGCCCCGCGCGATGATGGGCGGGTTTCGCCAAGACCTCCGCGCCGGAGACAGCAGCAGCGCGGTGCGGCGCTGGCTCTCGCTCTGTGGGTTGGATCTGCAGGGTATGGCAGTGATCCCGACCAATGGCAGCACCAGCGCGATGACCGTGGCGATGATGACGGCGGCCCAGCCCGGTGATCTGATTGTTAGCGAAGACATCGGCCACCACACCCTGCGCCCCCTCGCCCGCTTTTTGGGCATCCGCCTGCAAGGAGTAAGCGTCGACGCAGGTGGCATCTGCCCCGACGCGCTGGAGCGGGTCTGCGCGAAAGAGCCTGTCAAAGCCGTCTACCTGATCCCCAACGGGGCCAATCCGCTGGCCTTTACCATGACCGAAAGCCGCCGCGCCGCGGTGATCGAGGTGGCAAGACGCCATGACCTGCTAATCATCGAAAACCAATCATGGGGGCCGCTGCAAGACGCGCCGCCACCGCCGATGGCAGCCATGGCGCCAGAACGTGTGCTCTATTTCACCAGCCTCACCAAATGCCTGATGCCGGGGCTGCGGGTCGGTTATCTGGTGGTGCCGGACCACCTTGGGGCCTCGGCGGCCAACCGGCATATGGTGACCAGTTGGATGGCCACCAATATGATGACCGAGATCGCCGGGCGCTGGATCGAGGAAGGCACCGCCCAAACCCTGCTCAACCGTCAGCAACTGGCCCTGCGCGACCGCGCCGATTTTGCCGCCAACGTCTTTCGCGGGCTCGACATGCGCACCAGTCCAAACGGGCTGCATCTTTGGTTGCCATGTCGTGACATCTACGAAGAGGCTGAACTGGTCAAATCCATCCGCGAGAGCGGCGTCGCCGTGGCCAATGGAGCCAGTTTCGCCATCGGCCCGCCAGACCGCCACCCCGGCCTGCGTATCGCCGTCGGGGGGCAATCCTTTCCTGAATTTGCCCGCGGGATTCGCATGATCGATGCAAGATTACGCAACAGGGGTAGGACAGAGTGACTGTGAGAGCGTCTCAAATTGTCATGGATCAATATTCACATTGACATGATTGGGATCGGTTTAAATGATCTAACAGTCAGGACATTAGTTTCGCTGCGGCCTTTGTGCTGCGCGGACAATAAATGAAAGGGAGTAACATGGCTATTTTCAAGACCGTAATCACCGGGGGTATCCTCGCAGCCGTGACGAGTGTCGCAGGCGCGGCCTCTGCCGACACATGGCGCTATGCCTTCGAAGAAGCACTCGACGAAGTGCAGGGCAAATACGCCCAGAAGTTCAAAGAAGAAGTCGAAGCGAACTCCGACCACGAAGTTCAGCTCTTCCCATACGGCACCTTGGGTGAATCCGTAGACACGATGGAGCAGGCACAGGCTGGCATCCTGCAGTTCGTCGACCAGTCGCCCGGCTTTACCGGCGCGTTGATCCCCGAGGCGCAGGTCTTCTTCGTGCCTTACCTGCTGCCGCAGGACGGTGAGCAACTCAACGAGTTTTTCCGCACCTCCAAGGCCATCAACGAGATGTTCCCCGCGCTCTATGCAGAGCAAGGTCTGGAACTGCTCAGAATGTTCCCCGAAGGCGAGGTCTGCATGACCACGCAAGAGCCGGTCAAAACGCCTGAAGACCTCAACGAGGTTAAGTTCCGCGTGATGACCAATCCGCTCTTGGTGGAAAGCTACAAAGCCTTTGGTGCCACGCCAACACCGCTGCCATGGGGCGAAGTCTATGGCGCGATGCAGACCGGTATCATCCAAGGTCAGGAAAACCCCGGCTTCTATCTGGAATCCACCAAGATGTACGAGGTGACAGACGTCATCACCTGCATCGGCCACAACAACTTCACCACCGCTGTGATGGCCAACAAGGATTTCTATGACGGTCTGTCCGATGAGGACAAAGAGGTCGTGGAAAACGCATCCGACGCCGCATTCGACTATATCCTCGAATACCAGTCCGGCCTGCAGGAAAAGTCGCTGGAAAACATCGCAGCGGCGAAGCCCGACATGCAGATCAACATCCTGTCCGAAGAAGAGCGCCAGCCCTTCAAAGACAAGGCTGCATCGGTCGAAGAAGCCTTTATCGAGATGACAGGCGACAGCGGCAAAGAGATCCTTGAGCAATTCAAGGCCGACCTCGAAGCCGTTAAGTAAACGCATCCTTTCACCCTCCGGCACTGTCCGGGGGGTGACCTTATTTTGACGCGATCCATTTTGAACCATTCACGGGATGACGCCGGTGACGGAAGACAACCACAGTTCGCAACTGCAATCGCAGACAGACACCACCGGCACTGATGACGCCCCCGTTGGCACCTACAAATCCACCCTACCCGGCCCGCTGGGCACAATCGACAACGCGATCAGCTGGCTTGAGTCTGTGATGCTCGCCGCTGGTGTGTTGCTGATGGCGGCCAATACGATTGCCAATGTGGTAGGTCGTTTCGTCTTTCAAAGCTCGATCTTCTTTTCCGAAGAATTGAACAGCATCCTGATCATTCTCATCACTTTCGCGGGCATTTCCTATGCCGCGCGGCATGGGCGGCATATCCGCATGTCTGCGATTTTCGACGCCCTGCCCCCGCGCCCCCGCAAGGTGCTGATGATCTTCATCGCCTTTGTCACCGCCGTCTTCATGTTCGGCCTCGCGTGGTACGCGCTGCAATATATCATGACCCAAGCCGGGCGTGGCCGCCTGTTGCCTGCGCTGCAAGTGCCGGTCTGGTGGACGCTGGTCTGGGTGCCCTTCGGCTTTTTCATGACGGGGCTGCAATACCTGCTAACCGCCATCAAAAACATTATCGAGCCTGACATTTACCTGTCGACCAGCGTGCTGGAAGGCTACGACGACAACGAGCGGGAGGTCTAAGCGATGGCTGCTACCATTTTCTCCATCATGGTCGTCCTGCTGCTGCTGGGCTTTCCCATGATGATCCCCCTGATCGTCGGCGCGTTTGTTGGCTTCTATTCCCTCTTCGGCGGTTTCGGCCAGCTAGAGACGATGGTGCAGCAGATGATGGCTGGCGTCCGGCCCGCCTCGCTGATCGCCGTGCCGATGTTCATCTTTGCCGCCGATATCCTGACGCGCGGCCAGTCCGCCGGGCGGCTGATTGATATGGTGATGTCCTTCGTGGGTCACATGAAGGGCGGTCTGGCGGTTGCCACGGCTGCGGCCTGTACCATGTTCGGCGCGGTCTCAGGCTCTACGCAGGCCACAGTGGTTGCAGTGGGCTCCCCCCTGCGGCCCCGGATGCTCAAGGCCGGGTACAAAGACAGCTTTGTACTGGCGCTGATCGTGAACTCCTCCGACATCGCCTTCCTGATCCCGCCCTCCATCGGGATGATCATCTACGGCGTCGTCTCGAACACATCCATTGCAGAACTCTTCATCGCGGGCATCGGGCCGGGCCTGCTGATCCTCGCGCTGTTTTCGGTCTATTCGGTGATCTACGCCTACCGCCACAACGTCCCCACCGAAGAGAAAGCCACATGGGGCGAGCGTGCCCGCGCGGTACAACAAGCGCTTTGGCCGCTGGGCTTCCCGGCGATCATCATCGGCGGCATCTACGGCGGTGTTTTCTCTCCGACCGAAGCGGCGGCGGCCTGTGTGCTTTACGCCATATTTCTTGAGATGATCGTCTTTCGTGAGATCGACTTTGCGGGCATCTATGAGACGGCGAAATCCACCGGGCTTATCACCGCCGTGGTCTTCATCCTTGTTGCGGCGGGCGCGGCCTTTTCTTGGGTGATCTCTTTTGCGCAAATCCCGCAGGCGGTTTTGGCGGGCATCGGGATCGACAGCATGGGGCCGATTGGGGTGCTCTTTGTGATCTCCATCGCCTTCTTTATCGGCTGTATGTTCGTGGACCCGATCGTGGTGATCCTCGTCTTCGTGCCGATCTTTGCGCCGGTGGTCGACTCGGTTGGCCTTGATCCGGTGCTGGTCGGCACGGTCATCACGCTGCAAGTCGCCATCGGCTCGGCCACGCCGCCCTTCGGGTGTGACATCTTCACTGCCATCGCGGTCTTCAAACGGCCCTATATGGAGGTCATCCGCGGCACCCCGCCTTTCATCATCATGTTGCTGAGCGTCTCGGTTGCCCTGATCTTCTTCCCACAGATCGCCCTGTTCCTGCGCGATCTGGCTTTTGCGAAATAAGAGGAGAGCGTCATGTTCACCCATATCCTCGCCCCCTATGACGGCTCGGTCAATGCCGACCGCGCATTGATGAAGGCGGCAGAGATAGCCAATCTGACCGGGGCAAAGGTGACGCTGCTGACGATCTACCGGCATCATTCGATGCTGGAGGCGTCGCTGTCGATGGTGCGGGTGAACGATCCGGGCAATATCGACGATGCGATGCAGGCCCATGCGACCGAGATCATCAGCCACGGCAAACAGTTGATGAAAGACGCAGGCGTCGAGAATGTACGCGCTTTCGTGCGCTCGGGCCGACCGGCGCGGGCGGTGACCGAATTCGCCAAGAAACATGATGCCGATCTTATCGTCATCGGCTCTCGCGGGTTGGGGCGACAGGCGATAGCTATCTGCTGGGATCGGTGTCACACAAAGTCACGGGGCTTGCGAAATGCCCTGTGCTTGTCGTCTAGATCAAAGGAATATTCAGGTGACACCCCCTGTGCAAAGCGAAACGCTTGACTGCCGTTTGCGTGAAGATGATCCCGTGCGCCTTGGCGCGATGCTGCTGTCGACCGACATGACCTTTGAGCGTGACGCCGCACGGTTGATCGACCCCGCGCAGGCCGCATTGCATGTGGCGCGGATCGCGTTTGAGAACCCCACCACCCCCGAGCGCCTGCGCGCCATGACCCCCGATATGGCCCGCACAGCGGCGCTGCTGGTGCCGGGGATCAAGCTTTCGGCCATCGCCTTTTGCTGCACCTCGGCCTCTGTCGCCATCGGTAATCCTGCGGTACGCGAGGCCATCGGCGAAGGGCTCCCCGGCGTGCCGGTCATCACCCCCGCCTCTGCCGCTATCGCGGGTTTTGCAGCACTTGGCGTGAAACGTGTGGCAATGCTCACCCCCTATTTACCTGAAACCGCCGCCCCCCTCGCCGCCTATTTCGAGGAACAAGGCCTACAGGTCATGCGCAACGGCGCATTCGGGTTGGAAGACGACCGCGACATGGCGCGGATCGACGACGAAAGCATCATCAACGGCGCCAAAGCACTGGACGGAGCGGAAGTAGAGGCATTTTTCCTCTCCTGCACGTCTTTGCGCGGTGTCGACGTGATCGACCGGATCGAAGCCGCTTTGGGCAAGCCGGTCGTGACCTCCAACCAAGCGCTGTGCTGGGCATTGCAACGGATGGGCGGGCTGTCAGGCCGTCCCGATGGCTATGGCCGTCTGTTCGACTGCGACATGCCAAACGTCCATGCACAGGGCATCATTCCGTGATCCCGGCCCCTCTGGCCGGATCACAATATTCGGGTAACCAGACATGAAAGGGGCTGGCCTATGACCACGTATGAGGCGAATTTTACCAACAGCGAGTACCAGCGCCGGGTCGACCGAACGCGCAAGACCATGGCCGCGCGCAACATGGATGCGATCGTGGTCAGCGACCCGTCGAACATGTCTTGGCTGTCGGGCTATGACGGTTGGTCGTTCTATGTCTACCAAGCGGTGATCGTGACCCATGAAGGTGAGCCCGTCTGGTGGGGCCGCGGCATGGACGCGCTTGGCGCACGACGCACCGTCTTCATGGAGGATGACTGCATCCGCGGCTACGATGACAGCTACGTGCAGAACCCCGAAAAACACCCGATGGAAGACCTCTCGGCCCTACTGAGCGAAATGGGGTTGGAGAACGCGCGCATCGGCGTTGAGATGGACAACTACTATTACTCCGCCCGCGCCCATGACACGCTGAAAACCAAGCTGCCCAAGGCGACCTTTATGGATGCCACGGCGCTGGTGAACTGGGAACGCGCGGTCAAATCCGAGCGCGAGATCGAATACATGGAACGCGCTGCGCGGATCGTGGAGGAAATGCACGTTCGCATCCTCGAAGTCGCCGTGCCGGGGATGCGCAAGAACGATTTGGTGGCCGAGATCTATGCCACTGGCATTCGCGGCGCTCAGGGGTTCTGGGGCGACTATCCGGCCATCGTGCCCATGGCCCCATCGGGCATGGACGCCACCGCCCCGCATCTGACGTGGGACGACCGGCCCATGCAGCCCAACGAGGCGACGTTCTTTGAGATCGCAGGCGCACACCGGCGCTACCAATGCCCGCAGTCGCGCACGCTGTTCTTTGGCGATGTCCCGCAAAAATACCGCGACGCAGAAAGCGCCGTGCTGGATGCCATCGACGCCGGGCTCGAACAGGCCAAACCCGGCAACAAGGCCGAGGATATCGCCAATGCTTTCAACAAAACGCTCAACAAGGCGGGGTTTGAGAAGGACAGCCGCTGCGGCTATGCCATCGGCATCAGCTACCCGCCCGACTGGGGCGAGCGCACGATCTCTTTCCGCCGCGGCGACACGACGATCCTAGAGCCGGGCATGACTTTCCACTTTATGCCCGCGCTCTGGCTCGACGACGGCGGGCTTGAGATCACCGAGCCGATCCGCATCACCGAGACCGGCCATGAATGTTTCTGCACCACACCGCGAAAGTTGTTTGTTTCCGCATGACCAGCAATCCCATCACCCCGACCATCCCGCTCGACAAACCCGGCGCGCATCACGGCTTCCTGCGCCTGCCCTACAGCCGCGATGACAGTGCCTGGGGCTCTGTCATGGTGCCGATCACTGTTATCCATGGCGGCGACGGCCCCACGGCGCTGCTGACAGGCGGCAACCACGGCGACGAATACGAAGGGCCGATTGCGTTGCAGGAACTGGCGGCCACGCTGGATCCGGCGCAGATCAAGGGCCGCGTCATCATCCTGCCGATGATGAACCAACCCGCCTTTGCCGCTGGCCGCCGCTGCTCGCCCATCGACGGCGGCAATATGAACCGCAGCTTTCCCGGCAACCCGGGCGGCACGGTGACCCAGAAGATCGCGCATTACATCGCGACCGAACTGGTGCCGCTGGCCGATATCGTGCTGGATTACCACTCAGGCGGGCGCACGCTGGATTTCCTGCCCTTCGCCGCCGCGCATATCCTGCCCGACAAGAAACAGGAGGCCGCCTGCATGGCCGCGATGGAGGCCTTCAACGCCCCCTATTCCATGAAGATGCTAGAGATCGACAACCGCGGCATGTTCGACACGGAAGTGGAGGAACAGGGCAAAGTCTTCGTCACCACCGAACTCGGCGGCGCGGGCACGTCGACCGCCAAAAGCGTCGCCGTCGCCCGCAAAGGCGCGCGCAATCTGTTGATCCATTCAGGGATTTTGACTGGCGAGCCCGAGATGGCAGAGACCGTGATGCTCGACATGCCCGATGGGCGCTGCTTCACCTTTAGCGAGACGAATGCGTTGCTAGAGCCGCTGGTCGATCTGGGGGATGAAGTGACCGAAGGCCAAGCCATTGCGCGGCTCTGGCCCAGCGACCGTAGCGGTCAGCCCGCAATCACCGCCCATGCGCAGCTGAGCGGCATCCTGACCGCCCGGCATGTGCCGGGGCTGGTCAAGATGGGCGATTGTATCGGCGTGGTGGCGCAGGTGGTCTGAACCACCTGCAACGCCTCATTCGTCGACGGGGAAGTAGCAGGCTGCCGGATGCGGTGCCCCCTCAAGCACGGGGCGCTCTTTCCGGCAGACGTCCTGCACCTTCCAGCAACGCGGCGCAAAGGGGCAGCCCTCGGGGATCGCCAGTGGGGAGGGCAGTTCGCCTTGCAGCTTGATGCGCTCCTTGCCGCCTTCGGGGTCGGCGCGTGGAGTCGCGGAAAGCAGCGCCGCCGTATAGGGATGGCGCGGGTTCTCAAAGACTTCGTCCTTCGGCCCCTTCTCAACCGCGCGGCCCAGATACATGACGATCACATCGTCGGCGACGTGGCGCACCACTGACAGGTCATGGCTGATGAAGAGATAGGCCAGCTGCATCTTTTCCTGAAGATCCACCAAGAGGTTCAGGATCGCCGACTGGATCGACAGATCCAAAGCCGAGACAGGCTCGTCCAGCACCAGCACCTTCGGGTCCAGCATCAACGCCCGCGCCACCGCAATCCGCTGGCGCTGACCGCCTGAGAACATATGCGGGTAGCGGTCGTAATGCTCGGGCCGCAGGCCAACCAGACGCAGCATTTCGCGCGCCTTTTCCTCGCGCTGCTTCTTGGACATGTCCTTGCGGTTGATCACCAGCGGCTCTTGCAGGATCGTGCCGATCTGTTGGCGCGGGTTTAGGGAGCCGTAGGGGTCTTGGAACACGATCTGCACATGCTGGCGCAGGTCGGCCCAATCCTCGGGGCGCACCTGTTTGCCGTCGAGTGTGAGGGAGCCTGCGGTCGGCTCTTCGATCATCGTGACCATCCGCGCCAGTGTGGATTTGCCACAGCCGCTTTCGCCCACCACAGCCAGCGTCTTGCCGGGGTGCAGTTGGAAATCGAGGCCCGCAACAGCCTTCAATGTCTGCGTCTTGCGTAGGAAGCCGCCACCAACCTGATAGTGACGCTCTAGCGCGTCGGCGGTCATTACGGGGGCAGTCATGACGCGACCCTTTCATCGGTGTTGAGCGGATAGAAACAGCGCGCCTTGCCGAGGTCTTCGCTCAGCGGTGGCGGGTTCTCGGCGCGGCATTTGTCGTTGGCGAACTTGCAGCGCGGGGAGAACAGGCACCCGGCAGGGCGATCGAACTGGCCCGGCACCACGCCGGGGATTGTCGGCAGGCGTTTCTCTGTGGCACGCTCTGGCAGCGCATCCAAGAGCGCCGCCGTATAAGGGTGATGCGGCTCGCGGAAGAGCGGCAGCACCTGCTGCTCTTCGATCTTCTGACCGGCATATTGCACCGAGACACGCTCGGCGGTTTCGGCCACCACGCCCATGTCATGGGTGATCAGCACCAGCCCCATGCCGGTCTCTTCGCGCAGCGAGGTCAGCAGGTCGAGGATCTGCGCCTGAATGGTCACGTCGAGCGCGGTTGTCGGCTCATCCGCGATCAGCAGCTTGGGCTTGCAGGCAATCGCCATGGCGATCATCACGCGCTGGTTCATCCCGCCCGACATCTGGTGCGGGAAGACGGAAAGGCGCTTTTCCGGGTCCGGGATGCCGACCTGCTCAAAGAGTTCAATCGCCCGCTTGTGCCGCTCGGCCCGGTTCAGGCCAAGGTGAAAGCGCAGGGATTCTTTGATCTGCCAGCCCACTGGGAAGCAGGGGTTGAGCGAGGACATCGGCTCTTGAAAGATCATCGCAAGGTCATTGCCGACAATCTTGCGCCGGGCGCGCTTGTCCATTTTCAGCAGGTCATGACCGTCGAAGGTCAGCTCATCGGCGGTGACGGTGGCGGTCCAAGGCAACAGGCCCATCAGTGCCAACATCGACACCGACTTGCCCGAGCCACTTTCGCCGACAATGGCGAGGATCTCGCCGGTGTCGACATCTTGGTCAACCGAGTCCACGGCGCGGAACTTGCCCGAGGCGGTGGCGAAATCGACCGAGAGGTTGCGGATACGCAGAAGAGACATCAATCAGCTCCGCTTTAGTTTCGGGTCAAGGGCGTCGCGCAGCCCGTCACCCATGAGGTTGATCGCCAACACGGTGACGAGGATCGCAAGGCCGGGGAAGGTCACGACCCACCACGCCCGCAGAATGAACTCGCGCGCTTCGGCAAGCATGGTGCCCCATTCGGGTGTGGGCGGCTGCGCCCCCATGCCGAGGAAGCCAAGCGCGGCGGCATCAAGGATCGCGGTCGAAAACGACAGCGCGGCCTGCACGATGATCGGCGCAAGGCAGTTCGGCAGCACGGTCACGACCATCAGCCGCAGCGTGCCAGCACCGACAACACGGGCCGAGGTCACGTAGTCCTTCTGCCGCTCCGAGAGCACGCTCGCCCGGGTCAGACGCACGTAATGCGGCTGCAACACGATGGCGATGGCGATCATCGCATTGGTCAGCGATGGCCCAAGGATGGCAACCAGCACCAGTGCCAGCAGCAGCGACGGGAAGGCAAGGATGATGTCCATGATCCGCATGATGATCGTGTCGAGCCACTTGGGCGCGAACCCCGAGATCAACCCGATGATGATCCCGCCAGAGGCGGCGATGGAGACCACCACGATGCCAACGAAGAAGGAGTAGCGCGCACCAACAATCAGACGCGACAGCATATCGCGACCGAGCGGGTCGGTGCCGAGGATATGGCTCCACGTGCCGCCGTCCTGCCAGACAGGCGGCTGCAGCGTGGCTGCGCGGAACTGCTGGGTCGCGTCATGCGGGGCGATCCAAGGACCGAACAGCGCCAGAAAGGCGAAGACGGCAAAGATCCACAGACCAATCACGGCCCCACGGTTTTCGCGGAAATAGAACCAGAATTCGCGCAGGCGTCCGGGGCGCGCGTGGACCATTTCGGCTTCGGCAGAGAGTGCGTCGTCCATTAGCGTTTCCTGATCTTGGGGTTGATGATGCCATAGAGCATGTCAACGGTGAGGTTCACGACCATGACCATGACGGCGATCAGCAGCAGGCCACCCTGCACCACCGGGTAGTCGCGGCGGAAAATGCTGTCGACCATCCACTTGCCGATGCCCGGCCAGCTAAAGATCGTCTCGGTCAGAATGGCGCCCGCCAGCAGCGTGCCGACCGACAGGCCGATCACGGTGATGACGGGGATAAGCGCGTTGCGCAGGGCGTGGATGCCGTTGATCCGCCCCGGGGACATGCCCTTGGCCCGCGCGGTGCGGATGTAGTCTTCGCCCAGCACTTCGAGCATGGCCGAGCGGGTTTGGCGCGCGATCACCGCCAGTGGGATGGTGCCCAGCACGATGGTCGGCAGCAGCAGGTGCCGCAGTGCCGAGGTAAACGCTCCGTCCTGCCCCGAGGCAATACTGTCGATCAGCATGAAGCCCGTGGCATTGGGGAAGTAATAAAGCAGATCAATCCGGCCCGAGACTGGCGTCCAGCCTAAATTGCCCGAAAAGACGATGATCAGCAGCAGCGCCCACCAGAAGATCGGCATCGAATAGCCCACGAGTGCCGTGGACATCAGCGCCCGGTCAAAGAACTTGCCCCGGTTCACCGCAGCAATCACCCCTGCCGGCAGGCCCAAGGCCACCGCAAAGATCATCGCGCAGACCGACAGTTCCAACGTCGCTGGGAAGAGCGAGAAGAACTCATCCCAGACAGGCCGTTTGGTCACGAAAGAGTTGCCCAGATCGCCTTGTAGAACGCCGGTGAAGTAGTCCCAGAACTGCACATAGATCGGCCTGTCAAAGCCGAACTGCTGCTGTAGTTCCAAGTAGCGTTCTTCGGAAATGCCCCGTTCGCCCGCCATGACGACGATCGGGTCGCCCGGCAGCATGCGGATGAAGGCAAATGAAATCAGCGTGACGCCGATAAAGGTCGGGATGAAGGTCGCAAGGCGCGACAAGACATATTTCAGCACGGGAGCACCATCAGTTCCTTCGGAAAGTTGGTCAGGGATTTGTAGCCATCTTCGGTGATCAGCACGTCATCTTCGATGCGCACGCCAAAGTTGCCGATCGCATAGAGGCCGGGTTCATTGGTGTACACCGTTCCGGCGGGTAAAGTCATATGGTTGCCGCGCATGATATAGGGCGCTTCATGCACATCGCGGCCAAGGCCGTGGCCGGTCTTGGTGCGGATGCGGTCGGCATAGGGCGAGGCTTCGAGCACGCCGGTCACCACATCGTCGATCTCATGCGCGGTGACGCCAGCGCGGGTGGCGTCGAGCCCGGCAAGGTTGGCGCGGAGCACAGTGTCATAGACCTTACGCCCCTCGTCGCTGACATGGCCAAGGAACACGGTGCGGGTGATGTCAGCGGCAAAGCCGTGTTTGCGCGCGCCAAAGTCGATCAGCAGCGCATCGCCCGCTTTGACACGGTAATCCTCGCGCGCCTTGGCATGGGGCCGGGCCGAGCCGTCTCCAGCCGCGACGATGGGCGCAAAGGACAGATCATCAGCCCCTTCGGCAAAGACCATTTGCACCAGCTTTTGTTCGATCTCTTTTTCGGTCTGGCCGAGCTTCACAGAATCCAGTGTGGCGCGCAGGGCCCGTTCAGAAATGTCGATGGCCTCTTGCAGGGCGGCGATCTCGCCCTTGGACTTAATCATACGCGGCGCGGAGATTTCGCGCTCGGCGTCAATGATCCGCAAATCCGGCTGCGCCTTTTTCAGCGCGTGATGCACGAAGACGCGCATGACTTGGCCCTCAACAGCCAGCGAGGTGATTTTCAGATGCTGCGTCAGCGCGGCAAAGGCGTCGTCATATCCGGTCTGGTCGCGCCAATCGAAAACGGCGCCCTCAAAGCCGACCAACTCCCAACTGCCCAACTCTAGGTTCGGCACCAGCGCAGCGGCCTCGCCGCGGGCGGGGATGACCAACACAAAGGGGCGCTCGTGGCTCATGAAGGCATGGTCGACAACGCGGGTAAAATTCGGGCCGGGCACCAACGCCACGGCATCCACCGATAGTTCGGCGGCGATGTCGGCATAGGCCGACAGGCGATTATTCAGTGAAGTGGACAATGGAGAGTTTCCCGGCGGTAGGAGTTAACAAAATGGGGACGGCACGAATGCCGCCCCCTTTGGTCAAAGCGGCAGGGTTACTGCTTCAGGCCAACTTGGTTGAAGATGTGGCCACCCAGCGGGTGAACGACATAGTTTTCAACTTCCGGGCGCATGGTCATGTAGACAACCGAATGCGCGATGGTGGCCCAAGGGGCTTGATCCTTGAAGATCTGCTGCGCTTCTTCGTACAGCGGCGCACGCTCTTCTTGGGTCGGCAGAACCTTGGCTTTCTGGATCAGCGCGTCGAATTCCTCGTTGCACCACTGGGCGCGGTTGGATTTCTCGACACCGTCACAGCCCAGCAGAACCGCGAGGAAGTTGTCTGGGTCGCCGTTGTCACCGGTCCAACCCAGCAGCACTGCGCCATCACGGTCTTTCGACTTGGAGCGCTCAAGATACTCACCCCATTCGTAGGAGACGATTTCAACATCGACGCCAACTTTGGAGAAGTCTTCCTGCATCAGCTCGGCCATACGGCGGGCGTTGGGGTTGTAGGGACGCTGAACCGGCATCGCCCAGATCTTCATGGACAGGTCGGTGACGCCAGCTTCCTCGAGCATCGCCTTGGCGGCCTCGGGGTCATAGTTGTCGTCTTCGACGGCGTCGTTGTAGGACCACATGGTCGGCGGCAGCGGGTTCTTGGCGATTTCGCCGGAGCCCTGGAACACCACGTCGATGATCGCCTGCTTGTCGATCGCCATGTTCAGCGCCTTGCGGACATCGGCGTTGTCGAAGGGCGCGACCTGCGTGTTGTAAGCCAGATAGCCGACGTTCAGACCTTCTTGCTCCATCACGACGATGTCTTCGGCGTCTTTCATCGCCTGAACATCGGCAGGGTTCGGATATGCCGTCACGTGGCACTCACCCGCCTGCACCTTTTGGTAGCGGACCGAAGCGTCAGGCGTGATCGCGAAGATCAGGCTTTCGACTTTGGCCGGATCGCCCCAGTATTCGTCGTTCCGCAGGTAACGGATGACCGCGTCTTTCTGGTAGGCTTGGAACTGGAACGGGCCTGTGCCGATGGGCGCTTGGTTCACCATTTCGGGTGTGCCAGCTTCCATCATCGCGTCGGCATATTCTTTCGATACGATTGAGGCGAAATCCATGGCCATGTTGGCGATGAAAGGCGCTTCGGGGCGGGTCAGGTTGAAGGCCACGGTGTAATCGTCGACCTTTTCGATGCTCTCGATCAGGTCGGGCATGGACATGCCGCCGTAGTATTCCCATGTGCCGCCGGAAACGGTGTGATAGGGGTTTTCTTCGTTGCCCTGACGGTCAAAGCTGAAGATCACGTCGTCAGCGTTGAAATCGCGTGTCGGCGTGAACTGGTCGTTGGAGTGGAACTTCACCCCTTCGCGCAGCTTGAAGGTGACCTTCATGCCGTCTTCGCTGACTTCCCAGCTTTCAGCCAGCGCGGGGATGACTTCGGTCGTGCCGACTTTGAACTCGGCCAGACGGTTGTAGATCGGGTGGCTGGAGGCGTCGAAGGTGGTGCCAGCGGTGTAAAGCGCGGGGTCAAAACCCTCGGGCGAGCCTTCGGAGCAATAGACCAGCGCTTGGGCCGATGCGGCTGTGGCACCCAGTGCCGCCAGCATGGCGCCGGTGGCCAATTTCGTTGTAAAAGACATAATATTCACTCTCCTGATTGGTTTGTTTTTTGGCAGCGGTTTGTCCGCCGCAGGTGATACGCCCTTAGTGGCGAGACGACGCGAATGCGGTGGCTAATGCCCCTTCATTCGGACGTATTCTGTTGGCGCCAGCGGCCTGTTCGTATTGCATCCGGCCCACCCAAAGGACGCGGGCGGGCTTGTCAGTTTTGTTAGACCATGAATGCGGGCTGCTGCCGAGGTAATGCAGGCTGTCGCCGGGCCGCATGATATGCTCCCCCCCATCGACGACCTGCGCGATCTCACCTTCAAGGATATAGATCACCTCTTCGCCCTCATGCACGACCTCCTCGGAGGCATAGCCCGGTGGCACGTTCATGATGTAGGAGGACAGCTCATGGCCGGGAAAATCCGCGCCGATCTTCTCATATTCGATGGAAGACCCCGACACGGCAAAGCGTGGACGCTCATCCGCGCGGGTCAGGCTGTCTTGGGTCTTGGGGGTATGGATGAAAAAGCCGACTTCGACCTGAAGCGCGACGGCAATCTGCGACAGGGTGCCCAGCGACGGCGTGGCCCGGCCCCGCTCAACTTGGCTCAGATAACCGACCGACACGCCAGAGGCTTCGCCCAACTGCTGCAAGGTCAGGGACAAACGATGACGTTGCTTGCGCATACGTGCGCCAAGCGTGGATACACTGTCGCCATTGGCAGTCGGCAAATTCACCCTCCCCGTGAACAGCGGCCCGATCTTGCGCCGGGCGCAGCCTTTTCGTCTCTCGTTGTGTGAGATTAAAAAAGTTGAGGGTCAACAAAAATTTTTTTACTGCGGCGCGGCATGGTGCCTATAGCGACGACTTTGCGCGGCGGATGCTGTTCTATTCAAAGGATTTTAGCTGCTCACGATCAATCCGTGCCAATTCACGCGCCGTCGGGTCAAGCGGCGCGAAAGAAACACTCAGGCCGCTGGGATGCCATTCGCAGATCCCGAATCCGGTGCCCTCAACGATGCGCAAATCGCGGGTTTCGGTCAGATCGATGGTAGAATGCAGCCCGTTGGAGATCACCACCGGGATGCCGTGCCAATGGCTCACCCGGTTCACATGTACATGGCCCGAAAGGATCCCCGCCATATGCTGTCCCTTTAACATTGCAGCCAAACGCGCGCTGCTGGCCTTATCCAAACTGCCCCACGCCAGCGCTTCGGGATCAATGCGCGGCGGGTGGTGAATAACCAAGAGTTTCGCCAGTTCGGGGTGACGCTGCAGCGCCGCCTGTAGAAACTCGAACTGCGCGTCATCCAGCGCCCCGGCCACCTTGCCCGGTACACTGCTGTCCAGCGCAATAACATGCAGATCACCCTGCGGCGCGTCGTGGAAATAGGGCGCATCAGCCAGCCCCGGCGCAAAGACCGCGTTGAACCCGGCGCGTTTGTCGTGGTTGCCAAGGGCCATCACCAGCGGCGCTTTCAGCGGGGCCGTGATCTCGTGCACCAGCGCATAGCTTTCCCGGTCGCCCTGATTGGTCAGATCGCCGCTGGCCACGACAAAGTCGGGCTGCGGGTCCATCGCGTTGATCACCTCAACCACGCGGCGCAGGGTGGCGGGCGTGTCGCTTTGCAGATGCGGGTCGGCCAAATCGGGGTGCGAGATATGCAGGTCGGTCAGGTGGACGAAACGGGTCATGGGCGTACTCCTGCGGCTGTCAGCAGGGTTTTCGTATAAGGGTGCTTGGGCGCGCGCAACACATCAGCGGCCGCACCGCTCTCAAGCGTTTTACCGTGCTGCAGCACCAGCACCCGGTCACAGACCGCCCCCACCACCGCGAGGTCATGGCTGATGAACACCATCCCGAGGCCCAGATCATCTTGCAGGTCCATCAGAAGATTAAGGATTTGCGCCTGAACCGAGACATCAAGGGCCGAGACCGCCTCATCCGCGACCAAAAGCGCGGGGCGGGTGATGATGGCGCGGGCGATGGCGATGCGCTGGCGCTGCCCGCCCGAGAATTCATGCGGATATTTGCCTGCGTCGGCTGGATGCAGCCCGACCTGCGCCAAGGCTTCGGCGACGCGATGGGTAATATTCTCCGTCTCTCCGTTAGCGCGCAGAGGCTCGGAGATGGACCAGCCAATGCGGCGGCGCGGGTTGAGCGAGCCGAAAGGGTCTTGAAACACCATCTGAAAACCGCGCCGCAGCCGGCGCAGCTCTTCGCCCCGAAGCTCATGCAGATCGCGCCCTTGAAACAGCACCTCCCCCGCGTCCGGACGCTCAAACGCCATGATGAGCCGCGCCAATGTCGATTTGCCCGAACCGCTTTCGCCGACCACGCCCAAGGTCTCGCCCGCGTGCAGCGAAAACGCCGCCCCCTCCAGCGCGGTCAGCACCGGCGGGGCGCGCAGCAGGCTTTGACGCGGCAGCTTGTAGCGGCGGGTCAGGTTGCGGACCTGCAAGAGCGGCGCGTCAGTCATGCCGCGGCTCCGTCAGCAAATGACAGGCGGCGCCGCGCCCCGTTTCAGTCTGCGCAAAGGCCGGGCGCTGCGTGGCGCAATGGGGCAGCTCAGCCGGGCAGCGCCCCGAGAAACGGCAGCCCAACGGCAGCGCATGCAGCGGCGGCACAGTGCCGGGAATGGTCGGCAGCCTGCGGCGCTTTCCTTGCGCATCCCGCCCCGCCACACCGGCATCGGGCCGCGCACCCAAGAGCCCCTTGGTATAGGGATGCGCGGGCGCGCCAAGCACCTCTGCCGTGCGGCCCCGCTCAACCATATCGCCAGCATACATCACCACAATGTCTTCGGTGGCGCGCGCCACGGCGGCGAGGTCATGGCTGATGAAAACCAGCGCCATTTGCCGCTCCCGCGCGAGCCGTTGCAACAGGTCGGTGATCCGCAGCGCGACATTGGCATCCAGCGCCGTGGTCGGCTCATCCGCGATCAGCAGCATCGGATTGCAGGCCAAGGCCAGCGCGATCAACACCCGCTGGCGCTGCCCGCCCGACATCTCATGCGGGAATTGCCGCAGGCGTCGATCTGGGTCGGGAATGCCCACCTCTTCGAACAGGCTCAGCGCGCGGGCGCGGGCCGCGCGGCGCGTCAGCCCGTCGTGCAGCAGCATCGGCTCCATCACCGTATCGCCCACCCGCCGCAGCGGGTTGAGCGCCGCCATCGGCTCCTGAAACACCATCGCGACGCGGCGGCTGCGCAGCCTCTGCCAGTCCCGCTCGGCCGCCCGGGCCATATCCTGCCCGTCGATGCGAAGCTGTCCGGTCAGGCGCGCGCTGTCGGGGGCCATGCCCATCAGGCACAGGGCCAGAAGCGTCTTGCCCGAACCGCTTTCACCCACGACACCCAAGCGGTCGCCGCGCTCGATCACCAGATTGGCATCACGCAGCGCCGCCGCATGGCCGAAATAGACCGAGAGATTGCTGAGTTCGATCATCGCGCGCGCACCAACCTCGGGTCAGTGATATCACGCAGCCCGTCGCCCAGAAGGCCGAACCCCAGCACCGCCACGACGATGCAAAGGCCGGGATAGATTGCCAGCTGCGGGGCGAGATACATCAACGTCTGCGCCTCCGACAACATCCGCCCCCAGCTTGACGCAGGCGGCTGCGCGCCGAGGCCAAGATAGCTCAGCGCCGCTTCGGCGAGGATTGCCACGGCAAATTCGATGGTGGCCTGCACGATGATGGCCGCGGCGATATTGGGCAGGACGTGATCGCGGCTGATCGCGAAACGCCCCCGCCCCGCCGCGCGTGCAGCGGCGACATAATCGCGCGTCCAGATTTGATTGGCAGAGGCACGGGTGACGCGGGCGAAGATGGGGATGTTGATAAACGAGATCGCCAGCACCGCATTGGTCAGCGACGGCCCAAAGACCGCCGCCAGCATGATCGCAAAGAGCAGCGCGGGAAAGGCGAAACCCAGATCGGCCAGCCGCATCACCGCATCCTCGACCCAACCGCCAAGCGCCGAGGCGAGCAACCCAAGCGCCACGCCGATGCTGCCGCCCAAAAGCACCGCCACCAGCGCCACAGTCATCGAATTACGCGCCGCCGCCATAAGCTGCGCCACGACATCGCGACCCAACTGATCGGTGCCTAGCCAATGCTCTGCCGAAGGCGGCGCGAATTTGGTCGAGATCGACATCGTCTGCGGGTCATGCGGGGTCCAGATCAGCGACAGCGCCGCCACCCCAACCACGAGGCTGACCAGCACCGCGCCCAGCAGAAAATTCGCCGGAAGCGGCCTCATGCTCGGGCCTTCAGCCGGGGGTCGATGACCACGTAAAGCAGGTCGACCACGAAATTCGCCGTCACCACGATGGCGGCGAAAAGCATCACCAGCGCTTGCACCGTGGGCAGGTCACGGTTGGCGATGGATTGAAAAATCAGCCGCCCCAGCCCCGGCAGGTAAAAGACGTTCTCAATCACGATGGTGCCGGTGACCAACGCGGCGAATTGCATGCCCACGATGGTCACGATCGGCACCAGCGCATTGGGCAGCACATGCCGCCAAAGCACCCGCCGCCGCGACAACCCACTGGCCCGCGCGGTGCGCACGAAATCCTGCCGCATCACCTCCAACGCCGAAGACCGCGTGACCCGTGCCAGCACCGCCGACTGTACCAGTGCCAGCGCCACCGTGGGCAGAATGAGCGAGCGCAGCGCAGCGACCGGATCGTCCCAGCCCGCAAAGCCCCCGGGGGGCAGCCAACGCAGCTTCACCGCAAAGAGCATCACCAAGAGGATCGACAGCCAGAACGCCGGCACGGCGATGCCAAGCTGGCTGAGGAACATCACCCCCCAGTCGCCCGCGCGGCCATGCTGCGCCGCCGCCGTGATGCCAAGGCTCAGGGCAAGCACCAGCGTCACCAACATCCCCGCCACAGCAAGTGAAATGGTCATCGGCAGCCGCTCGGAAATCAGCTCCGAGACCGGGACACGGAAAGAATGGCTGATCCCGAAATCTCCCTGCAAGGCGTTCCAGACCCATGAGAAATAGCGCGTCACCAGCGGCGCGTTCAGCCCCAACTGCTCGCGCAAAGCGGCTAGCGCATCGTCCGAGGCATCCATCCCAAGGATCGTCAGCGCTGGATCGCCCGGCAGCACGTTCATCACGGCAAAGACCACGACCGACACGGCCAGCAGGGTCAGCACGAAACCAAGCGTGCGGCGGAATAGGAAATAGGCCACGGGATCAGGTCCAATGGCTGCGGCACGCGCGGCACCGCAGCCGGTTTAGATCAATTTGCGACGCTGACGCCCTTGAGCGGCATGTAGAGCACGGGCGAAGAGGACCAATAGCCTTCGACCCCCTCGCGGAAAACACCGAGCAGTGGCAGCTGGAACAGGAAAGCATGAACAGACTGATCCGACAGCATCTGCTGGCCCTGCTTGAGCAATTCATCGCGCTTGGCCGGGTCGACCTCTGTCGTGATCTGCTCCCATAGGGCGGTCATCTCGGCATTGTCATAGCCGTAGAAGTAGTCCGGCCCACGGGCGAAATTGCCCATGTCGTTGGGACTGGTGTGGGCGATGATCGTCATGTCGTAGTTCTTTTGCTTATAGACCTCATCGATCCAGAAGCCCCATTCGACATTCTCAACTTTGGCGTCGATCCCGGCCTCTGAAAGCTGGTTCTGAATGATCTCAGCCGAGCGGGTGGCGTAGGGGAACGGCGGCACGCGCAGGGTCATGGTGGTGCCTGCCACGCCTGCCGCCTCAAACATTTCCTCGGCCTTGGCGCTGTCATGCGGATAGGCGTCCGTCAGGTCGACATAGGCGGTGCCATGCGGCGGGTAGAAGCTGCCGATGGGCACCGCTTGGCCATACATTGCGCCTTCAATGATCTCGTCGCGGTCGATGGCGGTGGCCACGGCGCGGCGCACCTCGACGTTGTCGAAGGGCGGCTTGGCGTTGTTCATGGCGAGGATCACTTCGCCCTCGGTCGAGCCAACGTTGACGCGGAAGCGCGGGTCGGCTTCGAACTGCGGCAGCAGTTCCGGCGCGGGGAAACCGGGGAATGCGTCAAGCTCTTCGGCCATCATTGCCGCTGTCGCCGCGGCGGGGTCTGAGATGAAGCGAAACACCACCTTGTCCAGCGCCACATCCGCCGCATCGCGGTGATCGGGGTTCTTGACCAAAGTCAGACGGTCGCCACGGGTCCAGCTGTCAAACTTGAAGGGGCCGGAGCCCACGGGGTTGGCGTTGTTGGTCTCCGCGCTCTCCGAGGCCACGATGGCGCTGTCGCCCTGCCCCATGTTGAAGAGGAAAAAGGCGTCTTTGCCCGAAAGCGTGATCTCGACCGTCTGCGAGTCGACCGCTTTGACGCTCTCGATCGGCTCGAAGATGTCCTTGGAGGGATTCACGCTGTGTTCGCCCATGGCCCGCTCGAAGGAATAGACCACATCCTCGGCGTCGAGCGTGCTGCCATCGTGGAAGGTCACGCCTTCGGCCAAGGTGAACCTATAGGTCAGCCCGTCTTCAGATACCTCCCAAGAGGCCGCGAGGTTGGGCTGCACCTCGCCGTTTTCCGCCACGGTGGTCAGCGGTTCAAAGACGTTTTGCGTCATCATGCTGTCGATGGAGGCGGTCGCATCCGCTGTCGGGTCAAGCGACGTGGGCTCCTGCTGCATGCCGATGACAAGCTCGGCAGCGGCAGAGGCTGAGGCCATCAGGCCAAAGGCCAGCGTCAGCGCAGGAAGGGTTTTGGTAAGGGGCAAATGAGACATGGGGCAGCACTCCTGTGGGGAGGGGCGTGTTCGGCCCTGCCGCGCGCCCCTTTGTGACAGACTGCGCCGGGCGGGGGCGTTCGGTCAACGGCTTTGGCGCACTGCGGGAAAACTTCATGTAATTGCAACAATATGGCGGATTTCACCGAGCGGCCCCAGAAGCGGAAAGGGGACGGGGATCGCCCCTTTTGCGCGGCAATCGGCGGTGCTAGCTTCCGCGCAGAGAGGGCGGATTATGGATATTTCTACGACAGGTTTCGATTGCATTGTCATTGGCGCGGGCATCGCGGGCGCTTCTGTCGCCGCTGAACTGTCCAGCGACCGCCGGGTGCTGCTGTTGGAACGGGAAAGCCAGCCGGGCTATCACACCACGGGCCGCTCTGCCGCCCTGTTTACCGTGACCTATGGGCCGGAGGTGATCCGCGCCCTCTCCCGCTCCTCCGCCGCTTTCTTTCACGCCCCCGCCAGCCCCCATCTGGAGCATCCGCTGCTGGAACCACGCGGCGCGGTGTTCGTCGCGCGGCAGGATCAGAAGGCGGCGCTGGCGCGCACCGCCGAGGAACTGGGGCCCCATGTCACCCCGCTGACCGGGGCCGAAATCGAGACACTCGTGCCGCTGCTGCGCAAGGGCTATGCCAGCGCCGGGCTGCGCGATGCTTCGGCGGCGGATATCGACGTGAATGCGCTGCATCAACATTACCTCAAGACCTTCCGCGCCGCAGGCGGTGTCTTGCAAACCAAGGCCGAGGTGCGGGCGCTTCGCAAAGAAGGGGGTTGGCAGGTCGACACGAACCAAGGCATCTTCCACGCGCCGGTCATCGTCAATGCCGCTGGGGCTTGGGCCGATGAGATCGCGACGCTGGCCGGGCTTGCACCTGCGGGTCTCACCCCGAAACGCCGCACGGCGCTGACGGTGGCACCACCCGATGGCATGGCACCGGACCGTTGGCCGATGGTGGTGGATATCGATGAGCAGTTTTACCTCAAGGCCGATGCGGGCAAGCTGCTGATTTCACCTGCGGACGCCACGCCCTCGCCCCCTTGTGACGCCCAGCCCGAGGAATTGGATATCGCGATCTGTATCGACCGGATCGAAACCGCATTCGACCTTCACCGCCCCCGCATTGAAAGCCGCTGGGCAGGGCTGCGCAGTTTCCTGCCCGACGGTGATCCGGTGGCCGGATTTGATCCCGAGGGAGAGGGGTTCTTCTGGCTAGCGGGCCAAGGTGGCTATGGCATCCAGACCGCGCCGGCGCTGGCGCGCCTTGCCGCCGCTTTGCTGCGGGGAGAAGACATCCCCGGCGACATTGCCGCCGAGGGGGTCACTGCTGCAGCCCTTGCCAGGGGCCGTGCGGGATTGGCTTAGCCGCCCATCCCGGCGTCAGCTTCGATCTGCTTGCGCGACTTACGTGCGCGTTCGGTGGCCGATTTCAACTGACCACAAGCGGCCATGATGTCTTCGCCACGTGGTTTACGCACGGGCGAGGCATAGCCCGCGTTATAGACGATATCGGCAAAAGCGCGGATGCGGTTGTTGGACGACCGCTCGTAAGGCGAACCGGGCCATTCGTTGAAGGGGATCAGGTTGATCTTGGCCGGGATGCCCTTGATCAACTCAACGAGCCGATGCGCGTCTTCGTCGCTGTCGTTCACGCCCTTCAGCATCACATATTCAAACGTGATCCGCTCGGAGTTGCTGACCTTGGGATAGGCGCGTAGGGCGTCGAGCAGTTCTTCGATGTTCCAACGCTTGTTGATCGGCACCAGCTTGTTGCGCACCTCATCGGTGGTGGCGTGAAAGGACACGGCCAATTGGCAGCCGATTTCGGCGGCGGTGCGATGGATCTCAGGCACAACGCCGGAGGTCGAGAGCGTAATCCGGCGGCGCGAAAGCTGGATGCCCTCGGGGTCCATCGCGATCTTCATCGCGTCGCGCACGTTCTCAAAATTGTACAGCGGCTCGCCCATACCCATCAGCACGATATTGCTCAAAAGACGGGCCTCTTCGGTCCGAGTGCCAGTCTCGGGCCATTCATCCAGATCGTCGCGCGCCACCATAACCTGCCCGATAATCTCAGCGGCGGTAAGATTACGCACCAGTTTCTGCGTGCCCGTGTGGCAGAAGGAACAGGTCAGCGTGCAGCCCACTTGGCTGGACACACAAAGCGTGCCGCGGCCCTCTTCGGGGATATAGACCACCTCAACCTCATGCCCGCCTGCGATCCGCACAAGATACTTGCGCGTACCGTCTTCGCTTTCCTGACGGGTCACGACCTCAGGTACTTCGATCACGAATTTCTCTGCCAGTTCAGCGCGGTAGCCCTTGGCGAGGTTGGTCATGGAATCGAAATCGCGCACACCCCACTGATAAATCCACTGCCAGATTTGCCCCACACGCATCTTTGCCTGTTTCTCAGGCGTGCCGTTTGCGATCAACACATCGCGCATGGCGTCACGGGTCAGACCGACAAGGTTGATCGGCCCCTCAGGCAACTTGCGGGGACGGGTCATCACGTCTTGGGTGATTGGCGCGGAAGCGGACATTGCAAAGACTCACAGGCTAGGGATGGGTCTCTATATAAGAAATGACGCGATTTGCAAAAGGGTTTGGCCGCGCGGGCATAGAGCCGCGCTCAATAGGCCTTCTTGCTTGTCCGCAATTCACCCGTCGCCAGAACCGGCGCGGCATCCAGACTGTCTACATTCAGCATCGACGCCACCCGTTCTAACGAAGACACCAGCTGCGCCTGCTCCCAATCCGCAAGATCCGCAAAGGCGCGGACGTAGCGTTGCTGCAAGGCATCGGGGGCTTCTTCCAACACATCCTCACCTTGGGTGGTCAGGGTGATATTGGTCTGCCGACGGTCCTGCGCTGAGGGCTGCCGCGATAACAATTCGCGTGCCACCAGCTTATCGACCAAAGCGGTCACGGTGGCTTGGCTGACGCCCATCTGGTTGGCGAGGGTCTTGGCGGTGGGGTCCTTCTTCTCTCCGACGATCTGCAAAACCCGCAGTTGCGCCGGGGTTACCCCTGCGGCCTGCGCCAAATCGCGGGCATAGAGTTCGGTAGCGCGCAAAATGCGGCGTAAAGCGATCAGACTCTCGTCGATCCGGTCGGGATGTTTTTGCGTCATGGTGCATCATTGCACAATGGGGACGATTTCAGCAATCGCTCTCAACTGCCCTAACGCTTAGTATAGCTAAGCGAAACACGCCAATTTCGTTAGCCTTACGAAACAAATATGCACATGAGCATGCCTCTGAAACAACGCTATGAGCGTATTTTGAGGTATTTTGCTTTGAATGTTGAAGTATGACCGCACATGC
>VMHT01039298.1_pt1 | contig 26098 bp, 50 predicted proteins | sample 4693611 | NCBI WGS metagenome assembly VMHT01 (sample SAMN12280063, study PRJNA550983) | marine metagenome | isolation source: seawater sampled from same location over 5 years 0.02-0.2 micron viral filtrate | place: USA: collected off the coast of southern California halfway between the port... ...
ACTCCTGTTCTTTTCTTATAATCTTGAATCCAATTATCAAGTTCTGCCTCGTAATCCCCATAGTCTGTGTGTTTGATAGCGAGTTGTTTTAGCCCGTGTGTTCCTGGGTTTTCATCAAACATATAGTGCATAAGCATGGTATCTTCAAAGTTCGGAAACTCGAAGTTAAAATGATATTCAAACCATTGTAAATCAAACTTAGCATTATGAAAGACTACTCTTTTCTTGTCAAATAACTCTTGCATGAGTTTCTCTGCCGTATTATCTATACACTCGCAGTCTACATAGACTCCATGTTCTTTTTTGTATGACATAGAAAAACCAAGCATATAACCATCTCTACAGTATAATGCTGATGTCTCAGAGTCAAGTGCTATGAAATTGTTGTCATGTTCTAGCGCATCTTGTAAATACTTATGTAATTGTTCTGTATCTTGTATGCCAAAGCATCTGTCTTTTCCTAGTGACTTTTGTACTAAATCTCCGCTTACATATCCCGTTATACTCTCAACAGCTTCCTCGAACGACTTCTTTGCCTCTGGTCTGAACTTAATCATTGCAGGGTTTATCAAAGCCAAAAATCTATCATCAATTATTTTTCCATTGTACTCTGTTATTGATGTCTTTCTCGTAAACTGTTTGAAAGGCTCAGAACCTACTAGAATGAGCCAATCGTACGCATCGATATCGATTTCGATATCAACATCTCTTTTCAAAATTTTCTGTTTTGAACTATCTGAGCATAACGCAAATCTGTCATGCTTGAAGTCAAAGTACTTATCATAGTTAGTACTTGACATTGTCTTTTCTATTATTGCTACATTAGCCATATAATTTTCCCTTTAATCTTTCTATTTCTGGTTTTGTTAAGTTGCCTGGGTCTACATTATCCCTTAGTTTTACTACTCTTGCACTTAACTCTAGTTTCTCAGCCAAGTCTTTTGCTTGCTCAGCTGCTCTTATGCCCGCCTCATCCCCGTCAAACATAATATCTATACCTTGAACACCTTGTAGTTTCAGTAGACTTAGTTTAACCCAATTCACTTGCTGTGTGCCAAATGTACACACAGTATTTTTGAGACCTTTGTCCCAAAGGTTAAGAGCATCAAATATGCCCTCTACCAATATAACTCTATTCTGTATTGGTTTTATTTTAGCTGGACAGAATGGCATTTCTGCACCATTCGGATAAATATAATACTTATTCATAGATAAGTCGTCCAAGCTTCTACCAATCAGAGCCACTGTCTTTCCTCGAATGTCACGAATTGGAAAGATGATACGATTCTCAAATTGGGGAACATTCCATGTGAATGCATCCCATATGTCGAGAGTCTCCTCAGATATATTTCTGAGTCCACCACCTTTCCATTTCACTCTATCCTTTGGGAGTTGGATACCGACAGTTTCGCTTTTAACTTTATTGATTGATTCTTTAATACGATGCATACGAACTTCCATTGGGGAAGAAGGTGCACCAAAATAGGTAAACAAGTTACCTTTATAGCCACATGAAAAGCAATGAAATATACCTGTAATTCTATCCACTCTCATAGAGGGATTAGTGTCATCATGCTCAGGGCTCAGACAAGAGATAATAGCGTCTTTACCTGAAAGACGATATTGAATTTTCTTTTCTTGTAAGAGTTCTTCAGCTATCATAATTACATATATTATAACAAAATTTTAAGGATTTGTCAAGAATTATTTTCCGCCTCCATAGTCCATCTGTAATAATCTTTTTCTATTTTATACTTTCCGCCTCTGCAATATACATCCACGATGGTACTATCAGTAAACAGAGCCGCACTAGCAGCTCCTGTTCCACAGCTAGGTACATATCCTACGCCTTTTTCCCATATGTCTACAAATATACTGCCATCATATAAGTCATGTACCATAATTTGATTTTCATCTAACTGAGTGTCTATTGTTTCTACCCAGTTATGTTGTATTATTTTTGTATCTCTAGTTATTTCTATTGTGTTTGGTTTATTTATTATTGGAGCTAGAAAAGTAATCTTACCATGTTCTGCTAACTCAGCATTAAAACATACTTCTGCAGTACTACCATCGATATTCCATATCTGACCTGTATTTATATTTTTCCATTGACAATAATCTATTTGATGTAAAGGATTAGTGTCTGCTAGAATTATAACTTGCCCGTTAACTTTGACTTGTGTTTCCACTCTAGTTCATCTCCTAATGCTTCATGTTCTAAAAATGTTGGGTCGTCTTCATAATACATTGACTTCCATACTAATTCTGCCATTTGAAACCAAACAGCAATTGCTTTGTTTCTAAAATCTTCATCACCCCATAAGTAATATAGTAGCCAGTACTCTTTATCAAATCTACATATTCTTATTTCTCTATCATGTAGTTCAGGAACTTCAGTCAATGCCCTTAGTCTTTGACTACCTGCTATGGGGTACCAGTTTGGCATACATAAAAAAGGAGACCGTATGCCTTCTTTTTTCAATGCTTCTTTTAGTGGTTCATTTATTGGTACATCTTTAATATTCTCTTGTACTTTTGGTTGCTCCAACATCCAACCCACTGTTCTCACATACCAAGTATGTGGCGGAAGTGGTACTAGTTCTGCTGTTTCTCTACTTACTCTGTCATTTGCCATCTTTCAAAATCCTTTTTATAAAATTCATATATTAACTCCGTTACATAATTTTCATCATACGGAGGTATTGTTCTATTAGAGTTATGCAAATGTCTTACTGGAAAACCCATTGCTTTCATGCATCCACCTTCCTCTAGTTTGTAAACTTTTACTTCGGGTTCTCTATAATAAACCCATGCTGGTAGATACATTATGTGATAACTACCTAATCTTACTTCACTTTTTTCGAAGTAATCTAAATTTTGTACTGTTCCATAGTAAGCGCCGTTCATTAATGAACTAATAGCTTTCTCACTCCATGTTACAAAATCCCAATCAATTATAAAATTATAATTATAATTGTGCTTGTAAAGACTCTCCCATCTTTTTAGTGGGTGTCTTATCTGTGTAAAGTACTCATAGTCTGGGTACTGTACTGCGAGTTGGTCATAAGTTGCGTGTATATTATTGTAAGAAAACTTACGAATAGGATATCCTGCTACTTTAGGATAGTCTTCTCTAACAAAATCTGCATTTAATCTGCCTTGCCAACTCCTATGTAACATTTGTCTTTTTGGATTATTTTCCAAACTATAGTAATGTTCTGCAATAGTTTTACTTACAGATATGCCCCCGCACTTGGGAATATGTATAAACCCTTTATTCTCCTGATGTATGAGCATCTAATAAATCCTCCATAGCTTCCTCATAAATAGGTCTAAAATCTTCTAGTGTAGGAAACTCTATTTTTATTGCGCTTTCTACATTACTGTAGGCAAGTTCGGCACAGTGTATATGCCATGCTTCTTCTAATTGTTTTTCTGTGTATAGTATCATGTTATGTCCTTAAATATTTGTAATACTTTTTTTCTATTATACCAAAGACCATTTAATATTATTTCATCTCTAGTCTTTGAATTTTCTATTATCCATCTAGGTAAACCTACTACATTCTTATCTTTAAATAGTCTCCAACCTTCTTTTGCTGCAATGATTACTCTCATTTTCTTTTCCTAAAATTCATAGATATAGCTATTCTTCTGCCTTTTGTTTTAGGAACTTTATGTTCTAAAACTCCTTGCCAAATAACTAACATCCCATTGTAAGGGTGTATTTCTAACTGCTCTTCAAAGATAATTGGACTAGCATTTGTGTCTACATCTACATAATAAACACTAGAAAAATCACAAGGAAAATGATTATGAGGTTGAGCATACTCCTCTTTTTCATATATCATAGCCCATAGATTAACAGGAAAATATTTTATTGGTCTAGGGTTAAAATGTTCTTGACTTATTGATTCAACATATCTTGTTACTTCATTTGCAAAAGGCATAAATTCAGGGTTGTCTTTATGTGTAGACCATCCACTTCTCCATGCTTTAACATTAGTTACCATTTCTTTTCCATCTAATAGTCGTTGCTTTTCAACTATTGTTTTTAAGTTCCACTTATCTTTAAGGATAGTAGTAAATACAGGCATTGATTTGTTAACATTATAAATCATAAGTATCTTCGCCTGTTGTCATAGTTTCTTTTAGTTCTGTTCGTTCATCTGGGTCTAAGGCACTATGAGGCCCAATCTTTAGTGTTTCCCAGTTCATTTCTGATGTAAAGTTTTTTACTGAACCACTTCTCATCTTATCACATTTGAACTTAATCGTAGGCTCTTCGTCTCCCCAATGCTGTATGCTATAAGCTGCATCTACAGCATCCAAGATTCCTTTCGCGAATCTTGCCTCTCCTTTCTCATTAGTCTGGAAAGCGGAGAGAACCAGAACTTTGCTCTCCTGCGCGAGAGCTTTGAGACCTTTTGAAATCTCAATTTGCTCAGTCCAATCATACTGACCTGAACGACCTGGTGCGTTGTGGCGTCTCACTTGGTTTAGATAATCTACTATTACTACACCCAAGTTTGGTAACTGGGCTTGTTTCTGTCTAACTACACTAATAATTTTTGCTAGTGTAAGTGACGGGTCATAATGAACATCAATTTGAGGGATATCTGCCAGCTTGTTTCTAGTAAGCTCGTAATGGAACTTATCGAAATCTTGGTGGTCTTTCCACTCAGCTAGCGCCTCTTCGCCATTGTTAAACCTAGCAGCCCACCAAACAGCAACTTTGTCCCACTCCATAGGAGTAAGATTTTTTGCTTTGATACGACCACTATTTATTCCACATTGTATGCCACAAATTCTTTGTAACATTTGTCTTGTGTCCATCTCTATAGTAAAGTATAATGCTGATGCGCCTCTATCTTGGGCTGCTGCAGCAATGTTACAACAAGTAAACGACTTACCACCACCACGGTGTCCGCCAAAAACTACCAAATCTTTGGGAGAGAATGTGTAGTCCAAGTCATAGTCTTGATTAAGACCGAGCGGCAAATATTTTGCTAAATCCTCATCTGAATCGAACAAAGGTACAGTTTCCATGTTATCTGCATCTTCATTAGTATCTACTGCGTCTTCCACATGGACGACTATTTCTTGCAGTAAATCAATATTTTCTCTAGCGTCAGAGATTGCGACTTGTGTGTCAACATAGTGTTCGATTTTATTTAGAATTTCGGATTGTGTAAACTGATTTTTTAGATAGTCTAATAGAATTATAGACGGAACATCTGTTTCTACACTTTCGATTGCATAGATTTTTTCCTGCAAGTCCCTTGAACGAACTTCCAGTTTTAAATCTTCAAATGTTGGCAAGTCATGATACTTATGAACATGCTTATCTACTACTCGCCATATTTTTCGGTACTCACCTTCTGGAAAATAGTGTTCCTTAAGACCATTCCAAGTCTCAAAGTCGCTGTTCGCAAGTAATTGCTTGAGTAATGCACTCTCTAGTGTCAAATTGTCTCTCCCAAAACAAAGTTAATTTACAAAAAAGGCGAGGCAATCCTAAGGGACTGCTCGCCTGAGTTAGAAATAAGATTAACCTATTTCTTTTTTAGCAGCGCCGTTATAGTCCGCGCATTGTAGACCTCTTCTAGTAAGCATTGTTTTCACGCCTCTTACAGTTTTGCCGATATTATCAGCAATTTCTTCAACAGTCATGCCGTCAATGTCGACACCTGCTAATGGGTCAGCTTTGCTTGAACCTTTAGTTTCTTTCTGCTTTGGAATAGCATTGATTTCGCCTGCTCTAAGTAGGGATAATGCTTTTCCTCTGATTGAGTTAACGCTTCTGCCTAAGCCTTCTGCGATATCCTCAATGAAAGCTCCATCGTTTACCATTGAAACGAATTGGCTTTCTTCTTCCTCGTTATAAGACTTAACAGTCTCAACTTTAGGAGCAGGTTTAACATGCTCTGTAAGTTGCATAGAAAGAATTTTACCTTGAATAGATTTAGCACTGAAGTGCCCACCTTCAAAGTTTGAAGCGATTTCTGCGTATGTGTAGACACCGCTATTGTCTTGCACGAATGTGCTAAGAGTTGCTTCTTGCTCATCTGAGAAAGATTTAGTTGCTGAAGCTGAAGCTAATTCAACCTCAAAACCCATCTTTCTTAATTTTGAACTAACACTTCTTACTGAAGTTTCTAGTTGCTCTGCAGCAGAAGCTACAGTTGCCTGTGATACAGGGCTTTCGTCACCAACGAAAGAAGTCAATTCTGCTGTTCTTTCGTCTGTCCATTTTGGTAATGCCATTTTAATTTTCCTCTAATAATTGCTTTACATTTGTTATAATAATAACACCTCGGTCACGAGCTGTTTGTGTTTTAGCTGACTCAATTCCCGACTCATTTATAAGATGAGTACAGTCTTTTGTTAGCGAGGACTTGACTACAAATCCATATTGATTTAGAACTTTTTCAGCAAATGCTTTAGTCGGATATGACTTCAACTTGCCTGTAATACAAACAACTCCTGTGACCGCTTTCTTCTCATTAATTTCATTATTCCAGTTGAACGGTAGTGTTGTCTTATAGTTGTTAGGATAATACTCAGTTTCTAACCACTGAATTAAGTTAGCTGATGCCTTTGGTCCGATACCTGCCTCAGTACAACTTTTCTCGCTAATATCTTCGATGTTTGATATTCTATCGCATAATTTTTGAGAAGCCGACCGACCAATAAGGGGTATGCTGAAAGCTGGTATTATATTGACCAACTCACTCTCTTTTGATTTTTCAATCTCTAAAAAGAGTTTCTCAGCTAACTTCGTACTTCCTAACCTAACCTGTATATCATCTACAGTAAGTTGATAAAGTTCTGTGTAGTCTTCGATTTGCAACTTGTTAAGAGTTGCTGGACCGAGTCCTTTAATTTTAAGAGTCGAGGCAAAGTGTTCTACTTTCTTATACCACTGAGCTGAGCACTGTGTATTCCTACAAAATAGTTGGTCATTAACCAATTCTAATTCACTGTTACATGCAGGGCAGTCAGTTGGTGGTATAATCTGTCTCACTTATAGTCTCTCTCTCCAAAATATACATATATTATATCCAATTTTTAAGCTCGTGTCAAGAACTATTTTTGACATGGTATATCAAAGAAAAAATAACCAATATTAATTATCCTCCCCTTCATAGATATGGGTGTCCTCAACCATATTTCTGTTTTCCCATTGAAATCTAAGTGCTTGCCACTTCTTAACTAAAAATTTTATCCAATTCTTTATCATATATGTCCTTCATTATTCTATTTGCCATTAACTCATGTCCTTCCTCTAGAGGATGGTCTTTCGGTCCGAATGGCACCTTGGCTCTCTTACACATAGTATAAAAGCTTTCATCCATTATGAAAGGTAATTCTCTTTCATAGTCATTTCTTCTCATATGTGGTACTTGCCATAAATTATTTGCTCCTTCCCATCTATTTTCATCTAGGATTTTCATTGAAGGGCCGAGCTGCCCATCTGACATAAGATAAAATAAGTAAGGTATCTTTTGAGATTCCAAAAAATACTTTGTACTTAACATATAGTGTAAACTATAAATTATATTATATCTCATTGTTCTTGTTTGTGTGGAATGTCCTTGTATTGCTTCCCACTGTTTTAATCTCATTCTAGGGTGAAAATGTGTTTCACTCTTATCACTAATTTCTAAAGTATTTTTATTAAAAGCATATCTTATCCATACTGCACTTCTCCATGCCCCTAAGTCATCTAAGAACTCCCATCTATTTAGGTTAGACCATACAATAATTGCTAGGTCTGGTTTCTCTCTTAAACAATCATCTAGAGTTGTTCTCCATATTCTATCATTACTTCCTCCAACCTTAGAGTTATCTCTGTAATCTGCATCTAAATTTTTAGATACTTTATATGCAAAAGAGTCCTCTGGTCTATTCTTTAGTTCCATTCCTCTAACAAAGCTACAACCATTCCAATAAATCAAAATACTCTTACTCCATACATATCTTGAAAGTTAGCCGCATCGTCTAATGTATTTACCATTGGCTTTCCTTTTATATTTAAACTTGTATTTAACAACATAGGTACTTTAGTTCTCTCATAATATTCTTCTAGTATTGGTCGTAGTATAGAACTACTATTTTTCTTTACCACTTGCACTCTTGCACTTCCATCAACATGACTCACTGAACTGTAATCATGCTTGGCTTGTGAGACAAACTGCATATACTCATTAGTATATCCGTCAAAATATTCATCTACAAACTCTTCAAGTATCGCGGGGGCAAAAGGGCGAAATTTTTGTCTTCGCTTAATGGTATTGACTGTATCTTTAATATCGTAGCGAACATCACCAAGCAAAGAACGATTACCGAGCGCACGAGGCCCATATTCTGCTTTTCCATTTGCAACTCCTACTACTTTTCTTTTAAGTAGTGTATCGACTACTAACTTAGGATTACAACTTCTTGTTATATCATGTCCTAAGAAAGTATCTTTAAATTTAATTCTTTCTTTTGTATGGGCTAACACACAACCTAGTGCGCTCCCTGCATCCCCAGGATTTGGGAATATCCACATATCATCAAACAGTTTGTGGATTTTACTATTTGCTACACAATTAAGTGCAACTCCACCAGCATATGCAACTTTTGGTCCATACTTTCTTGCTTTACCAAAAATCTTTAGAAGTTCTACTTCTAGGTGTGCTTGTGCCGATGCGGCTATATCTTCAGGTGTATGCCAAAACCACTTTCTTAGTGGTATACCTTTGTGATGATTTTCATGTATAAAAGTAAGCATATCAATACATGGTTTCCCATATGCTGCCATACCCATTGTTATGTACTCATCTTCATTTGGTTTTAGTCCTATTCGTTTCGTGATTGCACTATAGAATAATCCTAGTGACCATGGATATTGTTTACTCCATACTTTCTTGCCGTCTACCCATATAGTTGCTGTATCAAACTCTCCGATAGCATCAATTACTACTGTGCTGTCAGGAATGAAAGGAGCAGTATAAGTAGCAGCGGCAGCGTGAGCTTCATGATGAAAAATACCTCGTATATCATAAGGTCTGCACGCCTTTCTTTTTGCCATTCCGTGAGTCTCTCGTCTGACATTCTTGATATCAGTATGTTCATAAAAAACCGTTTTATCATAGTCATATGTATCTTTTAATTCCTTCATATACTTATCAGGTATATGTCTATCATTCTTTTTGCCTGTTACTCTTTCTATATTAGTAGCAAACAATATTTGTTTATCTTCCACTACTGCTACTGCAGCATCGTGAAAGCCCTCGCTAATTCCTAAATATATCATTCTTTTTTGGAAATTCCTCCAGTATCTTCGAGGTAATCGTAAAACACTCCGTGTGACCCCCGAACTTATGCGCTGTCTTGTGCCTGTCATTTTTATAAATCTCGTGTAGTTTTTGTTCCCATCTCCAGCAATCGTATAGATTCCCCTTCCAAATTCTCTGTATTCTGATGTCGTAGTTTGTAAAGCCACGCCCTCTTCGCACTACGTCTTTGAAGGTTCTTCCTTTTGCGATGCCTACTTTTATAGTTTCTCGTTCCCATGTTTTCATGTTTACCAACACAATGCCATACAGCACGCCTTCCTGCTCTCGTTCTTCAGGATAGTTATTAAAATATGTCTGATTGTATATTCCGCCAGCCATTATTTTAGTTTGTTTCTAAGTTGTGTTGTGGAGAAAGAATGTGCTCTACTCGTATAGTAGATTTCATGTAATCCTTTTCCTGTAAAATGTTTATCTACCCAATCTTCTCCAACGAATCTTAAATCTATAGGTGTAGCTTCTAGTAAGTCTAGTAAGCTTTGTTCTGTGTCGTAAGGTATGATTTCATCTACATACTTTACTGCTGATAATTGGACATATCTTTCAAATACTGACTGAATAGGTTGATTCTTCTCTTGTCTGTCTATGCTAGGGTCTGTTTGCAATCCCACTATTAAATGGTCGCACTCACTCTTTGCCTCTTTTAGCATAACGATATGTCCTGCGTGAAGCAAATCAAATGCTCCACAAGTAAATCCTATTCGTCTATCCATTCCTGTTTTGGTTTCCTTCTATGAAATGTTCCTTCTTGTTGTTTGTAGTAGGATTTATTAGCTGTTTGTTTTGCGTTGTCAAACTCTTTACACTTAGGGCATTCTCCACATTTTTCATATCCTACTATCTCTTTTCCGACTTTTAATGTTTTTATTTTTTCTACTAAATGTGGTCTATCTTTTAAACTTGGATAACAATACCAAGTATTTTTATTAGCAAACTCCCACAGCTTTCCATTCTTTGCAATCATTGATAATACTTCTGACTTCGTAAGCATTTCAAATGGAAATAATTGTAGAGGTGCTTTCATAAATTTATGGGCAGCTATCCCATGTAAATCTAACTGAAAGGAGTGCTCTGCTAAATAAGCTCTTGTTGGGTATCGTAGTTGTAATCTTTGTAGTAAAGAATCTTCACTATTACCACCCCAAACCATGTATTTCCAATCTCTTGTATTTCCTAACAATAGCATTGTACAGGCAGATACATACATATTTACCATTAATGCTAGTGAGTTTTCTGCAGGTAAGTGAGAATATTCTACTACCAATGGAAACCCAAAGAAGTCTGCTTGTTTCTTTGCATAAAATAATTGTGCGTCTTTAGCTGGGTGGTTGTTTGGATTGTTGTATAGGTGAAGTGCGATAGGGTTTAATCCATTTTCTTTTGCCCACCATAAACTAGCGAAACATTCTAGTCCGCCACTAACATTTACAATACTGTCCGCGTCTTTAGGAACTGGCGGATTTTTGTAATAACCTTCCAAACTTTCTCCTCTCTTTGTCTGATACTTTTCTATTACAGTGTGTGCATATTGGGTTTGCACTTCTGTTTCCATTTATCAATTCTTGTCTAAGTATTTTTAGTTCCTCGTTGTCTCTCCATATGTCTATCCAAGGTTTGTCTGCAAAATTGCCATATACATTTGTATCTGTCCAATCATTACAACATAACTCAACATCTCCATTATGATGAATCCAACATCTATAATATGGAAGAAAGCAAGGTGTATTTATTTCTGACCTATCTGTTGCTATTCTCTCATATAACTCTGTTCTGTTTTGCACTTGAACTGGAGTTTCTCCCCAATCCTCTGGTTCTAAACTTTGGTCCCAATACCTGTGCTTAGCTCGTGGAAGTATCTTTTTCCTTTCTTCCATCTCTTCTTTACTCGAATAACAATTCATTATTATCGAATCAAACTGGTCAAACCAATAGAATTTGTCCTTTAGTTTATAACCATTAGTCAAAATTCTAGTCTTATAGGTTCTATTCTCGTGATGTAAAATTTCCACAAGTTGTTTGAATTTTGGGTGTAAACTGTTTTCGCCTCTGCCTGTAAAACAAATAAACCCAGTATAGCCCTGTGAATCATCTACAAATTTTTGAAATAGGTCTACACTCATATACTCTTTTTTATTTGGATATGAAGCTGACCTTGGACAATAATTACACGATTCATTACAGATGCCACAAACATCTATATTGACTACAAAAGGTTGTTTCATGATAATACTTTAGAGAATATTCCTGTAAGTAATATAAAACACGCTATTCCATTTAAAAGTATTAAAGCTCTATCCTTCCAGATAAATGCTACAAATAACCAACCTAAACAGCCGATAAACGATAGTATTGTATCAGCAAGATTTGATATTCCTGCTGACCTAATAACCATAGCTGTAAGCAAAATACCACTAGCAGTCCACTTGATATACCAATCAGTAGTCTGTTTCGGTGTAGCACTTTTATAAATTCTTTTGCTGTTTTCCAGCTCTTTCTTTGCATATTTAGTCATTGTTCCTTTGCCAGTCAATCATAAGATGGACTCTGTCATTATCTCCGTTATTCCTTGTACCATGCAATTTGTCATGGTTACATATTTCCCACATCTCTCCAACTTTCATATTCTTAGTTTCTTGTCCTACTCTAAAAATACATTTATCATTAGTTGTAACTGGTATGTGAATTCTATTTGTGTTTTGAAAGAACTTGCCTTTATCTTTGTGCAAGTCTATCTGTGTTCCTGCTGGTAATTTAGTAAGAACTATTGTTCTTGAACTTCCTTTACCAAGTATACCCGCTAGGACTTGTTCAATCTTTGCCAGTTCTGTTTTTAGTAATTGGTAAGAAGGCCACTTTAGTGCCTGCTCTAATTTCATATCCCATATCAAAGGTATAGTAAAGGTATCTTGCATACCAAACCTTTGCTCTTGGCGTTCTGTATAATCATTCCAATTTAAAGTATCTATTACTTTACTAAAGAACTCAGTATCTACTGTGCCTAAGAATCTAAAATTGTTTGTATTATCTGCCAACATAATTCTTCATCTGCATGAAAATCTGCTATAGGACATAACATTTCGTCCTCTTTATTATACACTCCAAGTCCTTCTACTTCATCATCGTTTTCCTGCATTGTCATTTTTGTAATGGCAGGTGTTAAAGCATAAGCAATATGAAACTCACTAGCGCGAATCCCATAGGACTCTCTTTCATAATAAGTTTCTACAGTTCTTTTATCAAGTCCTATATTCTTTTGAATTTCTTTTATCCCTTCTCCACCTTGTGATTTGGAACCTTTTCCAACACAAGTTATACTTCTAAGAACCATATCCCCAGGGTGAACAATTACTGCTCTCTGGTTACAGAATGTGCCTTTCATAATCTTAGACACAAAACTATCTCTATGGTTATGGAATTGATTTACTACTACTGGAGTAAGCTCTGGATGGTAAAAGTTCCATCTCACTTTCTTACTTTCCATAATCCAAATAAATCCAAGTCCATTCATTCTTGGAGCTGTAGGCATATTTTTAAAGTATTCTAAATTCATACTCGTCTTACTACTCTAGGTATTATTTCTCCACTTCTTATCACTTCAACATTACAGCCAATCTCTAAATCTAGCATTTCAATATATGCTTGATTATGTAGAGTTGCTCGACTAATAATTGCATCGCCTATAATACAAGGAGATAGAATTGCAACTGGAGAAACTGCACCAGACTTACCGACATTCCATTCAACATCTAATAGTTCAGTAACAACTCCTGCCTGTCTAGTCTTTAGAGCGAAGCTACCTCTAGGGTGGTGTGATGTGTGGCCTAACGATTCAAAATATTTGTTAGAGTCGACCCTTACAACTTTACCGTCCTGAGGAAACATGCTGTAATCACTTTGTGTGACAGTTGAAAATCCATTATCTACAAGCTCTCTCATATCTTTTACCCAACTATCTGTTAGATATGGTTGAACACCATACGCTATGAAAGTTAGATTTCTGGATTTAAATTCTTCTACATCTTTGAGATTCAAAGCACCACTCGCATAGTTTCTAGCGTTAGGAATACTTTTGGGAGCAACTACTTCTCCAGTAATTTGTCTTACTCCATAAAGATTATCCAATCGTTCTGGCACTATACATCTCATTTTATCAGTAATAACTAGACCTTCCTTACCATCTCCACGAGTGAGCGCCCCTTTTAGGTCGCCATCTATGTAAGTTAAAGACACAGCAGCGCCGTCCAGTTTGGCAGTCATTATGTGTGGTTGATTGGTGTCCCAGCTTGGTTCTTTATCTTCGCCTACAAATACTTTCTGTAGGGAGAACATTGGGTAGATGTGTTTGTAACGATGCTCGGTAGACGAAAATCCAACTTTGTTTTCAAGAGCAGTATTTTCTACTAATCTGTCATACACATCGTCAGGTATTATAGGTGTACCTTTCGCATACATTTCATTACAATATTCTAGGTATTCTGATTTATTCATAAGAATATTATACAGAATTTTTAAGGATTTGTCAAGTACTATTTTTTGGAGCTACGGATATATCTTATCGAGAACTTCTTTGAAATGAGTTTCTAGTACTCCTTTTACCTCACTAATAGAGAGTATCTCCACTAATGCGTCAAAGAGTTCTCTGGTATTATCTAAATCAATAGGTATGGCGATACCATCCCTCGTGGGCTTCCATTCTTCATCAAAGTCCTGATAATACTTTCTAATATGTAAGTATTCGGTGTTCCGAAAAGTGTTCACCATAACATAAATCTTTTCTCCTTTCTCTATATTATGGTGTATTACTTTTTCGTACACCGCTGGTGCTTCATGTATTTCTATCATTTTTCAATATCGCTGCTAAAGGAACAATAGAAGTAACATTATCAGGCATCAGTAGTCTGTAAGAGTCGGTATCCCAACAAAACAATAGAACTTGTCTTTGATTGGGCTTAGCTCGATTCCTTTTTGTTTGTATGTGCTTATTATCAAAATCCATAGTACATACATTGTACTTCAATCTGCGACTGTTTTGGCTTCGATAAGTAACGATTGCATCGCCAGCATCATGTAATTTCTTTACAAAATCGTCTTTCTTCATCCGTATCCTTGTGGGTGGTTAATATCTATTAGCGTCCCAACAATGGTATCGTCTTACAAGGTCTTTTCTAAAGATGTAAAAAATTGCAGAGGGCGTTGCCACCCTCCACAGTTCAGGGGTAATTAATCGTTAAGTTCGTTAATTAGTGTTGTGAAATACATAGCAGCCTTACCTGTTAGCTTGCTTATGATTGTCATATCAGCTTCTTTGCCCATATCACTTATCGCACTTGCTAGTGATTCTTGTGCAGCTGCAACATTTACTCTGCCACCGCCAGTGCCACCACTAGACTTAACTGCTGGAGTTTTCTTTACATATACGCCAGCTTTGGTAAGAATCATTCTGACACCATTTGGGCTCTCGCCTAATTCTTCAGCAATCATCTTAACAATCTCCATACTATTGTCTGGAGTTGGTTCTTCTGCAGTATACATCTCTACTGCCTGAGCTTTGCTTTCGTCTGTCCAATTTGACATTCGTTTTCTCCTTTGTTTGTAAAACTCAGGCAGACCTGGAGCCCAACCTGTAGCTTCACGCATTTGTGTATAAAATCTGTCACTCATATTGACTTCTTTCCATTAATATAAATATATTATATCCGAATTTTGAGTTCGAGTCAAGAACTATTTTTTAGAGTCTATAGCCGTAGGTTTCTATATCTTTGTGATACATTAGGTATACTAAACTTTTAGTCTTTAATGTATACCATCTATCCCACATGGGAGTGATTTCTATAGATGACAAAATGGATGTATCTTTTGGATGTAGGTTTTTGAATTTTAATTCTTCTTCCCATGCTTCCAATCTGACCAAGTGGTCACACTCTTGATACATTTCTGTTTGTAACTGTAAGGGATTTTCTTTTACCCAAACATCTAAACCTATGTAATTTAAACTTAAAAAGTATTCTGAAACAACTCTTTCATAAGGATTTCTTATAATACCTATAGTTTCATTTTCGTAGTTTAGTATCATTTAGTTCCTTATTTAGTTTTTCTACTTGTTTATACAACTCATATAACTGTTTAGTTTGTTCAGCTACCATTTCTTTTAGTATTTCTACTTCAGTCTTTTTCATTTGAAATTTCTTTTTAGAGTTTCTAACTTATCTTCTACATCAGTTAGTCTACCAATCTCTGCATCTAAAGTTTCTATAATATCTCCGTGTTCTGCTAGTCCTACATGAGAACCTAATAACACTTCAATATTCATTTTATGAGCTTCAATAGCTCCCTCATAAAACTTAATCATTGCTTTAACTAATTTTTCTCTATAATTATTCATTGTTTATCCCCCATATATGCTGGTATAAATGCTTTTAAAAATCTTTCTTGATGTCTTTCTAGTAATATAATGTGAACTAAGAAAGGCAGGCATAGTGCTGAAAAGAAGGCGAAAACAAGTCCGCCTAACCAAGCGTATCTATATCCTAAATTCTTTTTATCTATCAATCCGATAATTTTTATTGCTGGTATGTAAAGGGTGTATATTGCCATCCCCACTCCAGCAACCCAAAACGATGCCACAATATGTATTGTGTCCATGTGTTTTCCTTTTTTTACTTTCGTACTTGACTAGTCTAAGTATTCTTGGATATGCCTAAGACTTCCTAAATCGTAAGCAAGAGCACTGCCATAAAAGCCTGCTCTATCTCCATCCATCCATGGAAAGTATGTATTACTTAAATCACAGGGGTCTAATACCCACAACTTGTAACACTTACATCCATACTTGGCTTCGTAGTCCATATTGTTATGTTCTGCTAGTACTTCTGCCATTCTATTTCTTTTGGCAAACCATACTTTTTCCCCGATATTAAAATTTTCTCTAACACACTGCTCAGGAACCATTGCATTTCTCATTCCTTCATAGTCGCTGTCTGCTAGTTTTTGAGGTATTCCTAGTCTTTCAATGATAGCTTTTATAAATGCTGGAGACCTGTATAAATCTCCTGCTATTTCTGATACATTTGAGCCATCAATGTAAGCTCTTACTACTGCCCTTATTTCATCGGGAGTGGCAGCTTTACCTTTGTTTTGTGCTTTTCTTCTAGCACGGAACTCAATCATTTCCTTATGTTCGTCAATGATTTTTTGTAACCTACTTGTATTGTAAGTTATATTTAGTATACCACAAGCTTCTTTCTTAGTTATTGGCTTACTATCACCTGCTGGTTCTAGTAAACTAATTACCTTGGTTATATTCGCTTGTGTTAGATTCTCGTGTTTCTTGATTCTCAACTTCTACCCCTAGTAACATTATTGCGTAATGCAGAATCTTAAGTAAATCCTGCGTATTTTTTCCATCTTTCTTTCCATATCTTTGGGCATACTTTATGATATTTCCTAAGCAAAACCCTTCTCCATGACCAGCATCAAAGATGAACTCGGTTGACTGGATTTTATTCATACTGTAGTGGCTACTGTATGTTTGTCTAATATGATTTTGTAGCATATTTAGTGCTACATCTTCATTAAATTTATTGTCTTTGTATTCACTCATTTTTTGTTTATAGTAAAAAAGCCGACTTGCACAAGTCTGCCTGTTCGTTTATCGTGTCCAAATCCTGCACAGAATGGAGCATGCCAATAATCTGCAGGGTATAAGATACACCTGTTATACAGATTTCCAACATAAGTATGAAGATTAAACTGGTCATCTTCTTCCCATATCTGTTTAAACCCGTGCATAGGTTTCTTTAATTTTTTATCTTTATGCAGTTTGCCTGTTTCTTTCGATTGAAATAACCCTGTTCCTCTAGTTAGGTCATCAGTCTTACTCAAATAAATGACTGCTGCATATGCTTGACCCCCCATTTGATTACTTGTATTTTCTAAATAACCTGAACAGTCATGATGCACCCAGTTATAATCTGCATCATCTTCTAATGATAAAGTAAATGCTGTATTACTATTCTTTGTTGGAAAGTATTGCATTTTTGCATTTAATAAATTTTCCCATCTATTTCTACAATATATGAAGTTTTCATCAGAAAAACTACTTTTTGTTCTACGACCTGGAAAGTTCGTAGTAACTTCTCTACGACCTGGTCTAAAAAACATAGACAAGGCACTATCCCTGACTTCATCAGGATTAGGATAGAAGTTATCTTCTATTACAATCACTTGTTTAGTTCATCTAAAACATCAAGTCCACCTTCGATTTTTGCTAAATATTCTTTTTTAGCCGACAGTTGTCCTTCTAATAAGGCAATCTGTTCTTCGGTCTGAACTCTTTGTGTATTTAAATTCTGACGCAACATATCTCTATGTTCCATAGTATCTAAAGGCTCTTTCTTAATTCCTAATAATACATCAAGAGGTGTGTCTTTTGCCATGTTTTCTTACTCCATTTCCTAGATGAACGCTTTTGCCATCTGATTTTCGCATAACAATCGGTCTAAACCATCTACTTTTAGCAAGATGTTTTTTGATTGCAGCTTGTTGTTCTTCTTCTGTAGTTCCTTCATTAAATGTGAATGTAAATCCATTCTGTTCTACTTTTATCATCTTGTTATCCGTTGGTCATACCATGCAAGACCTTCATCCCACCAATGGGGTTTGTCTCGGTGTGACCACTTGGCGAATGTCGCCTTGTCTGTGTGATAGTATAGTCGATAACTGCCCACAACATCATCTTCGTCTTTCAACTCATCTGGCATTGCCATACCAAAAGGTGTCTGCCCTACGCGAGGGAGGTTTTTGGTATCGGGCAGTTTATTTACTACTTCTACTACCGACTTGTGTTGCTTACCATAACGATAGTGGTATTCATCGTTTAGTGCATTTGCATAGCAATGTGTCCACTCATAGTTATCTAGTGATGACCTTGTCCATATCGTGCAAGGATGATTGTACATCATTGGTAGATAAGGTGTTAATGGTCGTTCTTCCATTGGTAAGTCTTTTATCTTTGCCTTTTCCTCATTGAGGATTTTACTTTCTTCTTTGTTCAAGGCACGGGGAACAAAGCCAAGTACATGGTCTACCCAAATAGCTGTGCACAAAAGCTGTGCAGCTTCAAGGGGCATCTTTACTATGTGTTTATCCACATGGTATTCTGCACACTTGTCCATATCTTCATCTAGGTAAAATAAGTTCATTTATCTCCAGCACTTATATTCATTACACTCGCCTGTTTTGTAGTCTACCATCTCACCACAAAACTCGCAGTCATCCCAATACCAAGTCTCGAAGGACTTTGTTTCTGAGTTCCACATTTGACAAGTCTTTTTGTTTGTTGTATTTTCATTCATATGTATATTATACTAAAAATTATCACTGCTGTCAAGAACTATTTTTTGATTCATGGCAATACGGACATTTCTGCCCAAGAGCAACGAAAACAGTTTGCTTTCTAACCTTGCAGAAATGCTTCCACATGGTTTCGCCCCAGGACAGATATATCTTTATCATTTTCCAAATGCTCTTCCTGCCTCGCTGATTCCAAATGCTCCTAGTGTAATCACTACAAGACTGGTAAATATGGTATCACTAATAACTAAATCCTGTCCCCAGAACGCTGTTACTAAATCACACCCAGCAAAAACAATAAGCATAAAGAAAGAAATGAATCCAATGATGGCTTTTTCATTAACATCATTGTCATCTAGAAACAAATCCATAAACTTTCTTTTTGGTGGTGCAAGCCTTTTTCTTGCCATTTCGGCTTCCATCTTCATTTCTTTGATAGTATCTTCGGACTTATCGAGTTTTTCAATAAGAGCCATATACTTATCTAAGTCTATTTCGACTTCATTTCTGTCATTATCCTTTGCCATAGTTTTCTCCTATGGTTTCCAGTCATACCAACTACTCCTTTTATATGGTTTCCCAGGAGTTGCCTCATGGAAATGAAAGCTAATTGATATTCGTGGACTTAGGGTATCAACCTTATGGTATTTACCCTTTGGAATATAAAGCAAATCACCGTCATTTAGGTCTACTACTTCTTCCAAAGTAGCATCATTGGGGCGATAATTCCCTTTAGTTGCAAACTCTTTATAAATGTACCAGCGTATATTTCCTCGCACATGAAATAAAAAGTTGTCCGTAGAATCAGCGTGAATTGGAAAACACTTAGCATCTTCTTGTTTGCTACAATAAATGTTAGCTTGTCCTATACCATAATGTTTTTCAAACTCTTGACATTGCTTCCACATTGTTTCGTTTAGGAACTCACTCAATGTCAGTATAAAACTACAACCTTGATTCCATAGATTGTATATTTCTTCTCTACTTTTCTTTTCTGATGATTTCTTTTTACACCATTTATTACCATCAGGTAATACTATTTGTAGTTGGGGCGCTCTGTCCCACTGTCCTATTTTTATTTGATTCAAATAGTTATCTAATTCTGTCCAACTAAAATGATTTTCAAACTTAGGTTTATTTGATTTAATGTAAAAATGTCTTTTACCTTTATACTTATCATAAAAGTTATCTATACCCACAGGGGCTATAAGTTCGGTAAAAGGAATCACTTGATTCCTCCTATCATTTTTACTATTTTATTATACCTCCAATACACTTCCATAATATCTTGTCTGTTATGGGAGGCTTTAGCATGGGGGTTATACTTTGGGTGCCAAGGTTGATAACTTAACGCTGTAAGATGCACCTGCCATATTTCATCTAATGGTAACTGTACTTTCTTAAAATTTGTTGTTCTTTTCTTATGTCCTTTTACTTCTGGTTCGTAAAAAGCAGAAGTATCCGAGCCATCAAAACTATTCCATCTACAGTCTAATTCTTGAACTATTTTTGATGATTCTTTTCTATGTGGCGACCCTATCTTCTCCATAAAATACCATTTGTAAGTTCCATTCCATTGTGCTTGCACACTTATTGGGTCAATCCAGTCTTTTGCTTTTTCACAGTCTATTAACATAACACTATCACACCACCAACCTCTTGCGTGTTCTGTATCCTGCCACTTTTTATCATTCATTTGTAAACTATCCCAAACCATGCCAAAAGGTTTGCCTTTTAAATTAGTTTTCCATAGATGGTAAATATCTCTAAAATTTATCATATCTACATCTGTGTAAATTGCTCTGCCTTTAAACCCACATAGTTCTGGTATTGCATATCTAAAGCAAGTAAATGGTGTTCCCCATCCTTTTCTTTTCCAGTCAGGAAACATACTAGGTCTTAGAAATGTAACTTCTACTGGATGGTCTGTATTCTTAAATATACTATACAAATAGATTGATTCTATTGTCGGTTCTTCATGTTCACTTGTTCCTATAAACAGTCTTATAGGTTCCTCATCGCTAGGTCTTCTGCTTAGACCTTTCTTAAAGATACCTGTTTCTTCATTACTCATCGTGATGCCTGACATAAGCTATCAAATCTCCTTTTACTAAATGGGCGTTCATATTCCAGATATTACCTGTGCTAATATGTTCGCCCTCAAATCTCATATTAAGTGTGTTCTTTTTAAAATCATATAAACCATACTCAGTTACTTCTAGCATTTGAGTTAATGTTGTATAATCTTTACCTACAATTATTGGAATCTTTCCCTTTTCTGCTCTTAAAACATAAATTTGGTCTCTCTTTTTAATTATGTTTGGTAGCATAAAACCTTTTTCTGTGGGTCTTACTATCACTAGCTTTTCTATCTGCTCTTTGAATGAACCATGTATACTAATATCTTCTAATACTGTGCGTCCATGCTCTCTCCAATAAGGAAAAGTACAGTTATATGTTTCCATTCTTTTTTCAGGTGTAAACTCATGCCACATTAAAAAAGTATCACACCAAGGAAACTGACTATCTCGTTGTCCATCCATCCATTTATCTACTTCTGCCCCTAGTTTTGCTAAACTTTTTGGTAACTCTACCATACTTGTGATTCTCCTCGTATAAACCCTACTAATACATCTCTCTTGCCCCACTCTAACGGTGTGCTTTCATGCAAGTGAAAAGATGTGAATATTATTAAACTTCCTTTGTCTTTCATTGTTTTAAATTTGTGTCTAAATTCCGATTGAGGCATATCACTTATTAGTCCTTCAAACTTGGGGTTACTTAAAATATCAGGTCTACTATATGTTTCTGCTACTTCTAAGTTACCACCCCCATAATCTAAAGGGCTACTCAATTGTATACTTAAACTTATCTTTCGCATAGATACTCTATTCTTTATCATATCTAGCGTTGGTCTGCAATCTCTGTGTGCAGTAAAAAATTGTCCTTTCTTTTTGTATCTTATAAAGTTAAACTCATGCTGTGGTCTTAAATGGTATAACTTAAAATTATATGTTTTATTATTATAAAACTCTACAGCTTTGTATATCTTTTCATACAAACTTTGTGTTATATCACATTGCCATATTCTATCACAATCTCGTAAGTCAAGGTCAATACCTCGATATCGAGTTCCAGCTGGTTTAAATTGTTTTGTTTGGATTCGGTAAAATTCATCTATCTCTTTGTTTGATAGGAAATTAGGTATGTGACCACATATGTCTGAGGGATTATTTTTGTCCTGACTGATTTCTAATCTCATCTTTTACCATTTGTTTGATTGTTTCTAATAATCTGGGGTAGCTTTCAAATTCTTCTATATCTTTTGAAGGGTGTGCTATATTTTCTAAAGCTACCACCCTATCTTCAAGTTCTTCCAACCACTCTTCGTTTTCTTCAAATCTTGCTTGTGCTGGTTCGTGGTTGTCAAACCAATCAGCGTGTTTTTGCATATCCCTTTTCCAGAATAGCATTTGAAGAAACTGTTTAAACATTTTTAATGAATTGTTCAAGGTTTTCGAACGCTTCGTTGTATGTATTTTTTATTGATATGTCCATTACAAATCTAGGAGTATCTCCCATGTTTCTATCACTCATCCAAGTAGTAGAGCCGTCAAGCTCTCCTATTAAGCAAGTCCAGTCTTTTGTATCTGCTGGTCTATGCCTATCGGTAATCTTTGTTCTTTTACCATCTTTAATATAATTTGTAAATCCATGTCCACTATTGTGTATAAATTTTACAAATTTTCTTGGTTTATCACCACCATTATGCCAACCTGTCCACCCTGTTGCTGGGGGTTGAAATAATATTGTATCGTAATAGAACTTACCTAACACTTCTCCCATTGCCATATCGTTTATAGCTCCAATCAAAGCTCCTGTTAATTGCTTATATCTAGCTGTTGCTGTTCTACCTACCCAATCTACACTATTACTTACTTCAGGATGTCCACTAAAATTAGGGTTATCTAAATACTGTCGTAAATCTTCTACTGATGTTTTTGGTAATGGGTGGTGTTTCCACTTATGAGGTAGTCTATAAAACTCCTCAGCTATACTATCTAATCTAGTTATTAATGCTCTTTTCTTTATCGGAATTGCTTTCATCGGTCGTAACCTCTCTGTAGTAAACTACTACATCTTTGAGTTCGGTAATATACCTTTTTAACTCTTGCATATTATATGCCATTGTTTCATAATCAGGAATAGTCATAGCAAGGAATACTAGCTCTCCCTCTTGTTCTTCTATAACTGCAAACTGTTCTTCGAAGTTTTCTGGTGTAATAGTTAACCACATGACTTCTTTTAAGTCTATCTCACGAGGCATGATAGGTTGAACTATCGTTCTCTCGATTGGTTTTGCTACTACCTCTATTTGTTTAGTTGGTATTAGGCTGCAGTTGGAGACCATCGTCAAGGTCATCAACAATAACGCTGAGTGCTTCGATGTCTTCCATAATGTGTTTTGTTCCATTGTTTATCTTCCTTTGCATATCAACTGGGTCGCCTATTATTTTGGCAGTCAGTTCATAATTTCTTATAAATTCTGAATATCTATTCAGTTCTCTTTGAGCAGCTTGACTTTTTATAGTCATTTCTTGTAGTTGCTCTGTCTGTAATTTAAAGTCATTAGTCATTACATCTAATGCTTCTTGTTGGGTAGCTACTGCTCCCTCTAGTGCCATGTTATTTGCTTTTAAGGTTATATTTTCTTGGTATAACCAATATCCACCTAGTCCTAGCACTATAATTATTCCTATTAAAAATTGGTTCATAATTGTGTTATCCTGTAGTTAAGTCCTTCTGCTCCTCGTATTTCTACTAACTCATCATCATCTGTCGTAAAGGATATAAACTTATCTTGTTTCTTGTGGAATTTTTTTACTACATATTCCTTATCATCTGAATCTCCCCATATTTGATTATAACTTATTTTTAAGCTATATCTAGGAAAGAAATAATACTTTACACTTAAGTAAGTATCTATGAAGAATTCTTTTACTATTACTAAGAATTGTTTTACTCTGTCCATTCTCCACCTTCAAACATTATTGCTTCAGCTTCTCGTCTACGAGTTAATCCCTCTAAGACTTTTCCACCTGCTTTGTTCCATCTTTTGATTTGATTAGGCACATCAGGATAATCTCCTGCATTTAACCTTTTTAGTAATGTAGATGCTTCTAAATTTGCTGAGCCGAGATTGTATACCCATGAAACTAAGGCATCAAACTGGTTTTGTGATAATGGGCAAGTGACTAAATTATTAATGTAACCTTCATACTCGTGTAATTCTACTTCTAGCATATGGTCAGCATGGTCTTCACTCCATTCATCTCCAGGTTGCACATCTTTTGTGTGTCCATACCCGATTGTCCATACTCCTGCAGGACATTTATATGCTTTTAGCACACAGCCCTCAAAGTGTTTAATTAAGTCTATTCCATATTGTGATGTTTTCATACTTGCTCCTAAGCAATGGGGTGGCTTGAACCACCCCATTATCGTTGACAGTCTATGTAAGATAAGAAATGTTTATTCCGATTATGCTAGCACCAAAACTTAATAAAAAGATTTGATTGACAGCTTCGCAGAACTCTCCATTCTCACATATTGTATCACGAACTTTGATAGCGATTGCTTTCATTTTAGTTTATCTCCAAGATTTTCCTCTTAGAATCTGGAGTTCGTGATAAGTTGATTGTCAGTAATCCGTCTTGTAGATTTACTTTGTCTACTAATAGGTCGGCATTTAGAATAAATCTTCGTTCAAAAGATTTTAGACTAAGACCCTGATGAATAAACTCTTCATCATCACCTAGTTTGTGTTCTTTTTTACCCTTGATTTGGAGTTCTTTGTTATCAAAAACTATCTCCAATTCTTCTTTTTTCCAACCTGGCACTGCGATTTCTATACGATAACCATCGCGCCCTGTTATTAAGTTATATCTCGGATATGCTGTGTCCGTATAAGACGGCAATGTAGGCATATCCAATCCAAGCCAAAATTTACTTAAATCTATACTCATTTTTTATCTCCATAATTCCTTTTCAGTAAATATTTACATCTCCTTTCGGTAGATGCACCAATACGCAAGTGAAACCTATCACTTACAAAATAATTATATCAAATTTTTAACTTGAAGTCAAGAACTATTTTTCGGAGTCATCGAAAGTAAGTAATCCTTCTTCTTCCAAATAGTCTATCGTGCCTCGTATTCCTATTTGCTTTCCACCAAAATAGCAGAACGCACAGGATAAAATTAAAAATATTAAATAGCTTATGTCATTTTCATTCATATACATATTATAGCAACTTTATAACCTGAAGTCAAGGTAAATTTATACCGTAACTTAAAATAGTTCTTGACAGTTCCTTAAAATCTTGATATACTATATGTATGAAATATAAAAGAGCAGTAGAATTATTAGAAAAAGTATTTGATGAACTTCCAGACAATATCGAACTAACTAAAGGTGGTCTGGGAGAGTTAGCGTTAGCACATCATTTAGAACACAATCTTGTGGATGGGGACAAAGGTGCTGATGCAGAATACAATGGTAAACTCTTTGAGTATAAAGTATCTACGACTAACACTTTTAATTTTCATTTTGGAACTAGAAAGAAAGTAGAAGGCACATGGCAAGATACTATTCTTAACAAGTTCTCAAATGTTGCAGGGGCTTACTGTGCAAATAGAGTCGGTATGAAAATTACAGAAGTAGCATATTGTCCCTGCGACATACTTGTGCCGTATCTTATACAGCACTTCGAAAGAACCACAGGTCAACAACTTAACAAGTCTTTTAGCATGAACACTTTCAGAAAGCTAATAGAAAATAGTTCTTGACTTTTAACTCAAATTCGATTATAATATACCTATGACAAAATGGACAATGACAGAAAAAGATTTTCTTAAACGGCATTACAATATTATGCCAACAGAAGATATTGCGAAAAAACTGCGTAGAACTCCGTCTCAAATCGCCTCACAGATATACTATTTGAGAAAACGAGGATGGACTTTTCACAGGAGGTCAGATGCCTAGTGTGAATTTAAGAGGAATGAGTTTTGAGAAAGGACTTCGAATTTTCCGTAAAAAATGTCAAAGAGCAGAGATAAAGGAAAGATGTCGTGAACTTCAGTATTATGAAAAACCGAATACAAAGAAGAATCAAAGAAATAACTATCTAAAACGCACTAAAATTATAGAAGCAAAAAAGCAACAATCTATTGAGCTACGGAGAAAGCAGAGTCATAGATAATAATTTTATGACTATTCCATACCTCCCTTTACAAGCAAGTATAAAATATCGTTTCATAACTCAACTAATCGTAACTGTGTAATATATTTTATCATCAACTCAAGCAACAAAATCCCACAAAATCATACCCCTGAGA
>VMHT01168425.1_pt1 | contig 26088 bp, 18 predicted proteins | sample 4693611 | NCBI WGS metagenome assembly VMHT01 (sample SAMN12280063, study PRJNA550983) | marine metagenome | isolation source: seawater sampled from same location over 5 years 0.02-0.2 micron viral filtrate | place: USA: collected off the coast of southern California halfway between the port... ...
CGTGACCGGGTAATGTCATTGGCCTGGGTACAAATGGACTTAACGGTGCCATCGTGATCAAAAATAGGAAAGCGCACGCTTTCAAGCACCACATTGCCATCATCACGCTCAAACTCATCCACCGTGCGTACCGGCGACAACGAGCGCATGGTGTCCAGGTCCCGCTCACGCAGCATCTTGGCCATATTTTTGTTAAAGACATGGTTATCCGTTTTGCCGATAACATCTTCCGAGTTAACTGCAAAAATTTCTTCAAACCGGGCATTTACAAATTCATAGCGCCCCGAGCTGTCTTTTAGCGCTACCACCGACAACGAATTGTTCATTATCGATAACAACTGGTCCTGGTTTTTCTCCACGTCTTCGTGGGCACGCACCAATTCTGAGTTATCGATGATGACCAAAATGGCGCCGGTGGCACGGTCTTTAGCATTCAACAAAGGCGTAATGAACAGGTTCAGCGTTTCTGAATCAGTGGGCTTGATGATGATGTTCATCTTTCGGCCGGTTTTGATGGTTGCCCGTAACTTGCTTTCAATATCAATAAAATACTCGGGCAGATGCAGCTCTTTGACCCGCTTTTTATAAGTTCCGTTATTAAGATGGTATTTGCGGCCGGCAGCATCATTTGCCCGATTGAGTTTCAGCTCGTCATCAAATACAAATAATGGAAAGTCGAGGGTGTTATAGACGCTTTCCAGCTCACCATTGATGGCCGACAACTCACCCGATTTGCGCATACTTTCTTCGTTTACGCTGATGAGTTCTTCGTTGGTGGCCTGCAACTCTTCGTTGGTGGCTTCCAGTTCCTCGTTGTTGGCCTGTAATTCTTCATTGGCCGCCTGCACCTCTTCATTCAGTGCCTGCATTTCTTCAGCCGACGCCGCCATCTCTTCGGTCAGTGTCTGTAATTGCTCCCGGGCCGCTATCAACTCTGCCACATCGGCGTTTTCGGTATCGTAGGTCCCATCACCGGTATTAGAAGGTAATTCCTCTACACGGCGAAAGTTGACAATGAACAGGTTATTGTCCGGGCTTTCCAGCGGTATGACTGCCAGCTTCCAATGATTCTGATCATCCTTTGCCACCTGCCGGGGCTGACTGACGACCACCTCGTTTTCACGCTTGGCCTTATTAAAAGATGAGATAAGTTCTGCGGCAAATTCAGAAACGATTAGCTTCGACAGGTTTAAATCCGGTGAACCAGAAGGAAAATTAACAAATGGCTGCAAATCGCCACGAGAATGCAAAATGGTAAATTGCGGATTGATTAATACTGAAGCCCCGAATTCACGGATAATGGTTTCGTTAAAGAGCCGCTCATAACCCTGGCCATTGCTTTCCCGAGGCCGGCTGGGGGTAACCACGCCTTTAAGCATTCTGGGCACCGCCGGGCGTTTAGAGTTCTGGCACACCCGAAAAATACGGCTGCGACGATCCACAGCAACAAAATAATCTTCTTTCAGTCCGATGGACTCAGATTTACCCAGAAATAAAACACCGGTATTCAATAACGCATACCGAAACAACGAGAGTACCCGCTGTTGAAGCTCGGTATTAAAGTAGATCATGACATTTCGAAACGAAATCATATCCAGATGTAAAAAAGGTGGATCCCGGGTTATGTCCTGTCTTGAAAAGGTGATCACATCCCGTAGCTTTTTGGTGGGGTAATAGGAGTCATCTTCAAACCGGAAGTATTTTTCAACCAGCGCAGAGTCCACACTGCCTACCGCGTGAGAGGAATAGCTGCCTTTGCGGGCTACGGCTAACGCATTTTCGTCGATATCGGTTCCAAACACCTGCAAGGTCAGATTTTTGTCCTGTTTGCTGATCTCTTCCAGATACAGGATGGTCAACGAATAGGCTTCTTCACCGGTGGCACAGCCAGCTACCCATACCCGGACATTTTCACCGTCTTTTTTAGCCTCAATCACATCGTGAATGTAATTTCGAATCGACTTAAAGGCTTCTTTGTCCCGAAAAAAGTTGGTCACCGATATCAGCAGCTCTCGGGACAGGGCTTTAACCTCGTCAGAATCATGGTGTAGCTGCTGCAGATAATCTTTAAGCTGTTTATTATTGGTGGCGATTAAACGCCGGTTCACGCGGCGTAATAGGGTCGATTGTTTGTAAAAGCTGAAATCGATTTTGGTGGTTTCACGCACCACCTCATACAGCTCAGTCATCATCCGGTTTTTTTCTTCTTCGGAGTTAGGAAAAAAACTTTTCATCAGATTACTGCAGAAGTTCGCTATTTCATTACCAATTTCGTCAGGCGACAATACCCGATCGGCTTCAATAGCCTGCAATGATGCGGTAGGCATACCATCGTATTTTGCGGTTTCCGGACTTTGTACTATCGCATAGCCCCCCGCACTTTTTATTGAACGCAAACCGCGGGACCCATCACTGCCGGTTCCCGATAACACTACACCCACACTATGGTCGCCGAGCTCATCGGCCAGCGATTCAAACAAAATGTTTGCAGAGGGTTTTGGTGTTACTTCATCGGGGTGTTTATCTAACCGCAGCCGGCCATTACGATAAATAATATGCCGGCCGGGGGGACCCACATAAATAATATTCACCTCGGGTTGGGTATCATCCTCTAGCTCCCGAACATCATATTTGGTTTCCCGGGTCAGGATATCTGCCATCTGGCTTTTATGGCTGGGTGACAAATGCTGGGCAATTACCATGCTGGCATTTAATTTTTCTGGTAAATTTGAGACCAGACTGATGAGCGCTTCTATGCCACCCGCGGATGAGCCTACACCTACAATAAAAGGCGTATTTACGGTCTTGTCACCTTGCGATTCTGTGGTGTTTCCCATACTTAAAATTTTCCGTACTTTCACTACACCCAGTCGATAAGGACTACTGACAACTATGTCGACCTGGTGTCTCAGTTATACTATTGCAAGTGCCGGCGGATATTGAGGTATCTTCCTCACACGCCCACGACTTCAGCCATATTGCCCTTGCTTTCCAGCCAGTTTTTGCGATCGCTGCTGCGCTTTTTCGCAAGCAGCATGTCCATCAGTTCAAGCATGTGGCTTGTATCGTCGATGGTCAGCTGTACTAGCCGGCGTGTATTTGGATCCATGGTAGTTTCACGAAGCTGAATCGGGTTCATCTCACCCAATCCTTTAAAACGCTGAACATTCACTTTGCCACGTTTTTTTTCTGCTTCTATCCTGTCTAAAATACCTTGCTTTTCACTTTCATCCAGCGCGTAAAATACTTCTTTACCTACGTCCACCCGGTACAACGGGGGCATTGCCACGTACACATGGCCCTTCTCCACCAATGCCGTAAAGTGACGGACAAACAAAGCACACAATAAGGTTGCAATGTGCAGGCCATCGGAGTCGGCATCGGCCAGAATACAGATTTTGCCGTAGCGCAGCCCGGTCAAATCGGTAGAGCCGGGATCAATCCCCAGGGCGACGGAAATATCGTGAATTTCCTGCGAGGCCAGAACCTGGCCAGGATCGACTTCCCAGCTGTTCAGAATTTTACCACGCAGCGGCATAATGGCCTGAAACTCGCGGTCCCGCGCCTGCTTGGCCGAGCCGCCGGCTGAGTCTCCTTCCACCAAAAACAATTCAGAGTAATTGATATCCTGGGAGGAGCAGTCGGTGAGCTTACCGGGTAAGGCCGGGCCCTGCGTAACCTTTTTACGGGCCACTTTCTTATTCTGACGCAGCCGGCGCTGGGCATTGCTGATACACATCTCAGCCAGCGCTTCGGCAATTTCGGTGTGCTGATTCAGCCACAAACTAAAGGCATCTTTCACCACCCCCGACACAAACGCTGAAGCCTGCCGCGAGGACAGGCGTTCTTTGGTTTGACCGGCAAATTGCGGGTCCTGCATTTTTGTCGACAGAATATAGGCGCAGCGATCCCAGATATCATCAGGGGTCAGCTTTACCCCACGCGGCAGCAGGTTTCGAAACTCACAAAACTCGCGCATCGACTCCAGTAAGCCCTGGCGCAACCCATTTACGTGGGTGCCGCCCTGAGCTGTGGGAATCAGGTTAACGTAGCTTTCGGTAACCACATCGCCACCCTGGGGAAGCCACATAACCGCCCAGTCTGCTGCTTCGGTATTTCCGCTAAAGGCGCCCACAAAAGGCTCTTCGGCCGGTATCGTTTCAAATTGTTCCACGGCCTGGTACAGATAATCTTTCAGACCATCTTCAAAATGCCATTCGTGAACTTCTTTGGTAACTTTATTATCAAATTTAATGCGCAGACCGGGGCACAATACGGCTTTTGCCCGCAAGTTGTGTATCAGGCGCGAGGCTGAAAATTTGGCCGAATCAAAGTACTGACCATCTGGCCAGAAATGCACCCGGGTGCCGGTATTGCGTTTACCGCAGGTATCTATGACCCGCAATTCTTCGGTTTTATCACCATTGGCAAAATCAATCTGATACACTTTGGCGTCGCGGCGGATCGTAACTTCAACCTTTGTCGATAAGGCGTTCACCACCGAAATCCCCACCCCGTGCAGACCTCCGGAAAAAGCGTAACTCTGATTTGAGAATTTGCCCCCGGCATGCAGCTTAGACATGATCAGTTCGACCCCGGACATCTTTTCTTCCGGATGGATATCCACCGGCATGCCCCGACCATCATCGGTCACTTCAAGGGACTGATCTTCATGTAAAATCACTTTAATGTTAGTGGCATGCCCGGCAAGGGCCTCATCCACACTATTATCAATGACTTCCTGACCTAAATGATTGGGCCGGCTGGTGTCGGTGTACATTCCTGGCCGCCGCTTTACCGGGTCAAGACCATTAAGAACTTCAATTGCTTCTGAATTATATTGAGTTGCCATAATTATCTTTTTCTCACACACGGTTAGCCGGTAATAGTGACAGTATATTTATACAGGTCCCCAATTACTGGGATAGTAACAGGGGTGTCAAGGCCGGGCAATTTTCTACGACCTTAGTATTATACCGCCAGAAAGCGGGCAATGTCGGGTAAATGTTGATCATAGTTTACAAAACTATGATCACCGCCTTGCTCAATACGTAACTGGGCGTTTTGGTATTTGTGTTCGGCCTGGCGGTAATCCAGGGTTTCATCGCCGGTTTGCAGTAATACCAGATACTGTTCAGGCGCTTTTAAGGTAGGCGTATCCAGCGATTTCAGAATGTGCATGTCATCAGTGACCAGCGAAAACGGTTCCTGCGTATAGGGGTTAATATGGTCGCCAAGATACCCCAGCAGAAGCCCATACGGGCGTACGGCCGGATTCACCAGCGCGGCGCGGCCACCATGTTGTTCCACCAGATAGCTGGCCAGGTACCCCCCCATCGAACTGCCAATGACTTTCAGCCCCTGCTCAAGCAGCTGCGGATGCTGGGCAATATAATTTTCAAGCTGTTGCTTTACCTGCCCCGGGTTATTGGACAGCTGGGGTATATGCAGGGTCACCTGCGGATAATGACGGGCGAACCAGGCCTTAGTGGCCTGTGCTTTAACTGATTGGGGTGAACTTAGAAAGCCGTGCAGGTACAGCACTTCACTCATAAAACTCTCCTTATTGTTGAGTGCCAGCTGCCCTTATCAGACAACTCAAGTATACGAAATCCGGGTTGTTGTTCACTGACACCAAACGCCGGAGTCATTGCCCATTGCCAGCTGGTGGAGGGCGTGCCCAAAATTGTTTGCCGACCATGGCTATGTTCACATTCGGTATGCGTATGGCCATGAAGCACCACACTAACCGGCTGGGTATGCAGCCAGTCAAGTAAGCCTTCGGCGTTAACCAGGCAGTGGGTGTCCATCCAGCTGTTACTGGCCACCGGATGATGGTGCAAGGCCAGCAGATGATGGTGGTAGGGCCTGGCACTGATGGCCTCAGACAGCTGCTGTAACTGGCTTGAACAAACCTGACCCTTGGCCCCCTGGTAGCGGCTATCCATACCATGTAAGCACCAGGTTCCCAGCTCCGCCGGCGCCCCCGGTTGCGTTACGTGCGCCGCCAGCGCCTTCCCAAAATAAGGGTTATTGTCGTGGTTCCCGGCGATAACATACAAGGGTATCTGGGGGGCATACCGGTTAATTAGCTCACGAAACCGGGCATAGCTGCTCTCAGTGTTATCGCCACTGATATCGCCGGTACACAACAACAGATCAGGCTGATAGCCTACCGCAGCTTGCAGACATCGGGCCAGTGAAAGATAGGGCGTGATGGCGGCATAACCGGTTTTGTCAGGATCCGCAAATAAATGACAGTCAGTAAACTGTACTATCCGCTTCCCAGCCTGCATCAGACTTCGCTGGTGACAGAAGGCTGATGTTTCAGACAGAATTGCAGCCACTCGCCCAGGAACTGATTGACCATCTGCTTTTCATTGCGCTGACGCATGTTGCGATTGGGATAGGCATAAGAAGGCGCAAAAGCCCCGGTATTCTGGCTGCTGATGACCTCGGCCATCCGCGCGTCATGATACAGTCTGACCTGCATCGACGGCTTTAAGTACGCCGGAGTATGGGCGTTTAACTGTTCCACCAGCAAGGTGGTGGTGTAACGCGCGGTTTCAGTCAGGGTAATGCGGTAGCTTAAATGCGTCCCAATGGTAAATTCAAACGCCAGATCCTGAGTGTCGCAGTCGGGCAGTACCCGCAAAAAGCGCGCGTAATTCAGCTCGCAGGTCGCCTGCATACTGGGCAGATGGGGGACGTATTTTCGCTGATGATTACTCACTGTGATGCCAGTTCTCCAACAATGTCTGTTTGTGTATAAAAAACCATTGTAGCGCAATGATTGCGGCGGCGTTGTCGATTTGTCCGTTCTGTAGCCACTGCCAGGCATCCTTTTCGGCGATACGGTGCACCCTGATATCTTCCGACTCTTCATCAAGGCCGTGAATACCGTGGGCCTGGGTTGCATCGGTACGACCCACAAACACATGGATTCGTTCAGTGGTGCCGCCCGGACTTGATAAATAGCTTAACGCTGTTGTCAACTCACTGATTGCAATCCCGGCTTCTTCGCTGGCCTCGCGATGGCATACTGCCTCGGGGGTTTCACCTTCATCAATAATACCAGCAACCACCTCAATGAGCCACGGGGTATCTGAGGTGGGTAAGGCGCCGATCCGAACCTGTTCAATCAGTACAAACTCTTCGGTCTGCGGATCATACGGCAATACCGCCACGGCATGCCCGCGCTCAAAAATTTCACGGCGGACGGTTTCGGACCAGCCACCGGCAAATAATTTGTGGCTAAAGTCATACCGCACCATTTTGAAAAAACCATCATACAGCTTTTCGGTATTCGTTATTTTTACGTCATCTGAGGTAAAGCTTTTGAATTTATTGTTCACTTACATTCACTCTCGCATGTAAAAAGGTTAGTATACGTGCAAAATAAGAGTCGTGGATCCACACGAACATGATGGCAGCGCGTTGGGGTGGCAAACGTTAGTCAGGTGATCAGCGCTTAGGGTAGTAAAATCCGTAACATATTCTGTTACAGTTAAATACCTGCTGAAACGACTATAGACTATCGGTTTGCAGTTGACTTTCATACACTTTACAACCTTTAGCAGTCTGAAGACTCAATTGAATACAAAGAAGGCGGACTAATGAAACGAACACTTCTGTCGTTGGTGATAAGTTTAGGAGTGACCACTTCGGCTTTTGCAGATGACTTGGCGCAGGTATATCAGCAGGCGCTGGCCAATGACCCGGTAGTCACCGGTGCCAAAGCGCAGCGTGATGCGGCTTTTGAAGGCATCCCGATTAGTCGGGCAAACTTGTTCCCACAAATTTCAGGTACTGTGGGTTACACAGCCTCAAGTCGTGAACAAACGCAGTTTGCCGGCTCCGAGGATAGCCTGACGCTACTCACTTTCGACTCAGACACCGATACCATGAGCTATGGGGTGGACTTGCAGATGTCGTTGTACAATCACGCCAACTGGCTGGGCCTGAACCGGGCCGAGACGGTCGCTCAGCAAAGCGATGCTCAACTGGCGGTAACCATGCAAAACCTGATTGTACGGACCGTGAATGCCTACTTTGATGTCTTGCGCGCTAAAGACAGCCTTGAATTTGTGCGCGCTGAGAAACGTGCCATCGAACGCCAGCTTGAGCAAACCAAACAGCGTTTTGAAGTCGGTTTGACCGCCATCACCGATGTTCATGAAGCGCAGGCCAATTATGACCGTACTGTGGCTCAGGAAATCCAGACTGAAAATCAGGTAGAGCTGGCATTAGAAGCGCTACGTGTTATCACCGGTAAATACCATGATGGTATTTACACCCTGGACACTGACAATTTTTCTGCCTCTATGCCTACGCCTTCCTCGGCAGAAGACTGGCTTAAAATTGCAGAAGACTCAAACCTGTCCCTGCTGGTTAACCGTCTTGCTTTGGATATTGCCAAAGAAGACATTAAACTGGCACGCTCGGGCCATTACCCGACGTTAGATTTGAGCGCTGGTGCCTCTCGTACTAAAAATGATATTTCAAGTGCACAGAATGATTTTGAAACACCCTGGCTGGACAGCCACAGCATAGGCGTAAACCTGAGCATTCCGATTTTCCAGGGCTTACGAGTGACCGCTCAAACCCAGCAGGCAAAGTATCAGTATATCGCCAGCGCCCAGGATCTGGAGCAAACCTATCGTCAGACAGTCCAGTCGGTGCGCAGCTCTTTTAATGATGTCAATGCGTCTATCTCCACCATTCGGGCTCTTGAGCAGTCAGTGGTTTCGGCGCAAAGCGCTTTAAAAGCAACTGAAGCCGGTTTTGATGTAGGTACCCGCACGATTGTGGATGTGCTGGATAGCACCCGTAATCTGTTTGATGCGCGTCGTAACCTGTCCAGTGCCCGGTACGACTTTGTCCAGTCGGTAGTAGACTTAAAACAGGCCGCCGGCACCCTGACCGATGAAGACGTAGCCATGATTAACGCTGGTTTACAACCGCCAGAACCGGCTCGTCAGAATAATCGCGATAATCAAAACAACAATTCTCAGTAATTATTGTAGTGGTTAGCTGATAAAAAGCCGGTGTTCATGCACCGGCTTTTTTTATGGGCCATGACATCTGCTGAATCTCGCGGCACCATCGCACTGCTTCACGCCACCCAACCTTCTCGGCTACACAGCAATTGTGAATGATAAATCAGTATCAATTTGTCAGTAACACGCTAAAATTCAGTACACCGGATTACCCTGCGGTAAACTGGCCCTTATATCCATCATTCTGTTTTCACACTTCGAGACAATAAGATTTTGCATGCACGCTGAAGCACTTCAGAGCCGGTTTGAAACCATCCGCTCCAACAAACTTTTCGAAACTTTTGTTATCACCGTTATCGTTTTTTCGGCCTTACTGGTCGGGGCGAAAACCTATGATATTCCTCAGCCCTTTAGCACCATCGCCTTGCTGCTTGACTGGTTTATCAGCTTTTTCTTTTTAACCGAAATTACCATCCGGTTTATGGCTGAACAACGCAAACGGGACTTTTTCAAAAGCTTCTGGAACTGGTTCGATACCGTCATTGTGATTGTCTCGATGATACCTGCGGATAATACCGACCTGGCGGTTATCGGACGCCTGGTGAGGGTGTTCCGGGTGCTTCGTATGATCTCATTTATCCCGGAGCTGAGAATCTTACTGGTGTCGCTGGTAAAAGCCCTGCCTCAGCTGGGCTATGTCATGCTTTTGATGTTTATTATTTTTTATATCTACGCCGCCATTGGCAGTACCCTGTTTGAAAGTATCAATCCGACGCTGTGGGGCGATATCAGCATTTCACTGCTGACCCTGTTCCGGGTTATGACGTTTGAAGACTGGACGGACGTCATGTATGAAACCATGGCGGTGTATCCGCTAAGCTGGGTATTTTATTTAAGCTTTATCTTTTTTACTGCTTTTGCGTTTTTGAACATGGTGATTGGGATTGTGGTCAATGTGATGGAGCAGGAAAATGCCAAGGCTCGCGCGGCCGAAGCAGAACAAAATCATGAACCCACCCTGGCGGATATTATGCAGGAAATCCAGCAGCTCAAAGCTCGCTTACCGGCAGAGCCGGCCACCACCCAGGCAAAACCCTGAGTCGCGGTCATGAGCGCACTGCCCCGGCGGGGTTTAATCTTAAGCTTACCCTGCGGCATAAGGCGCCCTTTAGGCGCCTTATGCCGCAGGGCTCACACGTTACCGACTTTATAATGCCTGGCGCAACTTATCAGCACGTTGCCGGCTTTGGGCATCGGAAAACTCACGGGACTCTAAACGTCGCTGGGCCAACTGCAGCTGGTTGTTGTCTATCAGCAACTTAACATAATTGAGGTACACCAGATCGCTGCGAACTTTTTGCATGTCTAGTTTGCTGTAGAAGGTTAGCGCTTCTTCGGTTTTTTCCTGCCGGCTTAACACCTGCGTCAGCGTATCAATAGCTTCAGGATTACCGGATTGTAACTCCACTGCCCGACGAGCCAGTGGTTCTGCGTCCGCCAGCTGCCCTTCTTCAAGGTACAGGTACGCCAGATTGTTCAGCACCACAAAATTGTCGGGCACCACCTTGAGCATTTGCTGATATAAGGTGATGGCCTTGTCTTTATCTGTGGCCAGAACCCGTTCCGCGTATATCATGGCAGTGCGGATATCATTGGGATGCTGTGCATAGTGGCTGGCCATAAACTCCAGTGAAGCTTCACGCTGTTGAAGATTATCGTAAGCCGCAATCACCAGCCGGGCGTGTTTAGAATTTGCCTCATGTTTATACGCCGGTAGTGCATCATCCAGCGCCGCCTGATAGTTTCCTTCAAGTAAATTCAGGCGCGCCGTCACTCCTTTTACAAATGGCAACGCCAACGCTTCATCTGACACCTGTTGCAGGGCCTCCCGAGCCGGTTTTACTTTTTTCTGCATAGACAGAAAATGCGCTTTTAACACCTGAATCTGAGTGTCGGGACGTTTTTCTAAAAAGGCATTGATGGTCGCCAGACCTTCAGCGTACTTTCGTTGTGCTTCGTTGAGCAACAACTTGCCCAGAACGGCGGTTTTATCTCGTGGGTAGCGTTTTACCCAGGCTTTGTAATGGGCATTGGCCTGACTGATGGCATTGGTTTGCACCAGCGCCTGGCCTTTGATATTCCAGAATATTGCCGGAGCATTCTTATCGGCAGCCACCGGCTCAATCACCGCCAGCGTCTGCTCAAAATCACCTTCACTGAAATGCATTTTGGCTAACATCATACGTAGTGCAGTATTATCGCTATGAGTGGTTAATGTCTCAGCAGCCTGCGTCAGTACAGTCTCGGTGCTGACCACCTCACTTTGCCGTGCCAGGGCATACCATAACGATATCGCCTGGGCATCTGTCGGTTTTTTTTGCAGGTATTTATCCAGCTGCGCGGCCGCCTGCTCGTACTGTTTATCCATCATCGCCAGTTTTATCTGAGCCAGGGTAAGCTTGCGGCTTTCAGATGTGCGCTCAGTGGCCTGATTCAATAATGTACGGGCCTCATCAAGGTTTTTGTTTTGCAGGGCCAGTTCAGCCAGATACAGATACGGATCGGCATTCTCCGGCTGCTGCTCTATCCAGCGCCGGGCCAGATCACGACCTTTTTGCTGTTCGCCGGCAGACACATAAGCAGCCATCAGGGTTTTGCGGGCGGCCACACTGTCAGGCGCTTTTTCCAGTGCCGCCTCAAGGTTCACAATCCCTTCAATATCATTAACCGACAACTGCAAGGCACCAAGCCGGGCCAGGTCCTGCGCGCTTTGACTGGACTGACTGGTTTTTTCGATCATCTTTTTAGCATCGACCATGTTGCCTTGCTGTAATAGCTGAAAACCGGCTTTGGAAAATAGCTGGGCGTCCTGGCCGGCACTGCCATCCAGTTGGGACAGGATTTGGGTGGCTTCATCGCTTTCGCCCTGCCGCAGCAGGCTATCTGCCAGCATTCGCAAAGCAGGATGATTGTCGGGCAGATTGGTGGTGACCATCGACAGGTGCTGACTGGCCGCCGCAAAATCCTGTTGATGGTACGCGGAAAATCCTGCCATTAACCGCAATGCCGGAGAGTTCTGGCCTGCCTGAATGGCTTTTTCAAGGTGTGCTAACGCGCTTTCGTGCTCGTCGTTGGTAGCATCAATAAATCCCTGGTACTGGTTTAGCAGGCCGTTATCAGGGTATTGTTTTAATAGTGGCGTGACATAGGGCTGAGCATCATTCATACGCCGGCTTTCAATCAACAAACTAATCAGAGCAAATTGTCTGACGGTATCTTCGGGGTACAATTCGACATAGCGCTGGTACGTCTTAATAGCCTGGCCGGGTTGTTCGGTCAGCGCGTATAAACGCCCCAGCTGTAACAGCACATCTTTATTTTCCGGCGCTTCAGCAGCCAGTTTTTCGGTTTGTTGTAACGCCTGGGGATATTCTTTGTTCAATAACTGGCGATAGGTCAGGGCCAGACTTTGGTAGACCGAGCCGGTTTCCAGGGCAAGCAGGTCATCAATCAGCGCTTGTGCTTCATCTCGTTTATCCAGCTGCACCAGCGCCTGTAACTTGTAAAAGCCGACTTCGGCCTGTTCGTCGGCATTCAGCCCAGAGACCTGGTGGTCCATTTCCACCAGCGCGTTCTCGGCGCCGGTCTGCTGGTACGCCTGGGACAATAGCGGTACGATTTTAGAGGGCGAGAACCCTAGCTCCATGGCCCGGTTTAGCTCTTTCTCGGCGGCTTCAAAACGATTAGTGAGCAAATACAGACGCCCGAGTTCGTAGCGAGGCTCGGCCGCCTGGGGATCTTTGGCAATGGCATTTTTGTATTCGATGATCGCGGCATCAGGATTTTGCTCGCTGGCAAAGCTACGGGCCGTGGTCAGATGCTCTTCCATGGATTTTTCGCTGCAGCCTGACAATGCCCCCGCTACGGCTAATGCCAGTGTCAGCGGCATCAGCGCTTTTTTACTCGCTGTAAATAGTTTCATCCTTACACCTGTCTTATTGTTATGTTTTTGATTGGCAACCAAGAGTTTACCCTTCGGTCTGGAATAATCCAGCTGGCTGCAGAAAAAATAATCCACTTTTGTAGTGATCTTGTCCGGTTTAAATGGTATCTGAACGACGAATGGCTTATAATACCTCTTTTGCAACACATGCCAGCGTTTAGAAGCTGTGCCCGCCATACCCATCAGGATCCTGAATGACCACTACTGTCGACTTGACATTTAAAGACCTCAACCTTCCACAACCTATCTTACAAGCACTGGAAAAAGTTGGCTATGAAAAGCCTTCGCCGATTCAGGCGGAAAGTATTCCATTGCTTATGCAAGGCCACGATTTGCTTGGCCAGGCCCAGACCGGTACCGGTAAAACCGCTGCGTTTGCCCTGCCCATGCTGGCCAATATTGACCCAGAAGCCAAGCTGCCGCAGCTATTGGTTCTGGCACCCACCCGTGAACTGGCCATTCAGGTTGCTGAAGCCTTTCAGGTTTATGCCAGCTTTTCACAAAAAATTAAGGTGCTGCCAGTCTACGGTGGTCAGTCTTATGATAATCAAATTCGCCAGCTTAAGCGTGGTGTTCAAGTAGTAGTGGGTACACCGGGGCGAATCATTGATCACATCAATCGTAAAACACTGAACTTAAGCGAACTGCGCTTTTTAGTGTTAGACGAAGCCGACGAAATGCTGCGCATGGGCTTTATCGATGATGTGGAAACTATTTTATCTAATGCACCGGATACACGCCAAACGGCGTTGTTCTCGGCAACCATGCCAGGACCGATTAAAAAGATTACCCAGCGTTATCTTAAAGATCCCAAGCATGTAAAGATCGCCTCTAAAGTGTCTACCGCCTCGACCATTCGTCAGCGTTTTTGTCAGATTGCCGGACACCACAAACTAGAAGCATTGACCCGCATTATGGAAGTGGAGCCATTTGATGGCGTTATCATCTTTGTGCGTACCAAAACCGCTACCGTCGAGCTGGCAGATAAACTGGCAGCCCGCGGATACGATGTCGAGCCGCTAAACGGCGACATTCCGCAGAATGCCCGCGAACGCACAGTAGAAAAATTGAAGCAAGGCACCATTGATATTCTGGTAGCAACTGATGTTGTGGCACGGGGTCTGGATGTTGAACGTGTCAGTCACGTTATCAACTACGATGTGCCTTATGACACCGAGTCATATGTCCACCGTATTGGTCGTACTGGCCGCGCCGGACGTGCCGGTGATGCAATTCTGTTTATTTCACACCGTGAAAAGCGGTTGTTGTTTGCTATCGAAAAAGCCACTAAGCAAACTATTGAACAAATGCCGATTCCGTCTATCAGCGAGCTGAACGAGACCCGTTTATCACGCTTTAAGAACTCTGTGGCGGAAGCCTGTAACGACGATAGCATCGAGTCGCTGATGTCGTTGGTGGATACCCTGCAAAGCGAAACCGAAGCAGCGCCTGAGCGGTTGATGGCGGCACTGATTAAGCTGGCCCAGGGTGACGAGCCGTTGTTCTTAAAAGAAGGCGATCGTCCTGACCTGAACAGCAAGCCGCCACGCAATGATTACGAGCGCTCTGAACGTGGCGACCGTGGCCGTGGCGATCGTCGCAGCAAACCTGGTAAAGGCCGTAGTAAGCCCGATGCCGGTATGCAGCGTTTTCGCATTGAAGTAGGTCACACCCATGGCGCGAAACCGGGTAACATCGTGGGCGCTATCGCCAATGAAGCCAACCTGAAGAGCAAAAATATCGGCGCTATCGAAATCTACGATACCTTCAGTACTGTTGATTTGCCTGATGGTATGCCAGAGCCAACCAAAGATATTCTGCGTAAAGCCCGGGTGGCCGGACAGCGTTTAAATTTGCGCGAATGGTCTGACACCCCGCCAAAACGCAAAGGCGGTCCGAAGCGCTAAGCACCGGGCCTGAGGCATATAACAAAAAGCAATAATAATTTGGTTTTTGTTGTTTCTATTAAATAAGCAAAAGCGTCAGAATGACGCTTTTCTTGTATGTGGGGGTTAGGTAAAAGCCATGCGTTATTTTCCGGTATTTATTGATGCGCAGAATCTGCAATGTCTGATTGTAGGGGCTGGGGAAGTTGCTGCCCGCAAACTGGAATTGATGCTCAAAAGCCCCGCTCAGGTCACTATTATTGCTCCGTGGATATGCGATACGGTTCAGAGCTACCACGATCATCCGCAGGTCACTCTGCTTCAGCGCCCGTTTGAAGAGAACGATCTGGCGCACAAAGATATGGTTTTTGTGGCCACCGACGACGAAACGCTGAATGCCCGCATCCACACTTTAGCCAAGCAACGAAAAGTGTTGGTGAATGTGGTGGATAATACGCCGCTGTGTCAGTTTATTACGCCCTCGATTATTGATCGGTCCCCCATCACGATTGCACTTAGCAGCGGCGGCGTGGCTCCGGTCCTGCTACGCTACTTACGCCAAAAGCTGGAAAGCGTGATTCCGGCCAACATCAGCCGTTTGGGCGAATTTTCAGAAAAATTCAGGAATAAAGTAAAGCACGCCCTTAACGGCGTCACCGCCCGGCGCTATTTTTGGGAAGATGTCCTGGATGGTGATATTGCGGAGCTGGTAGAAAAAGGTCAGACCGAGAAAGCCGAACAGCAGTTCTCTGAAGCCTTAGAAGCTGCGGCGACCGACCAGCAGCCTCAGGGACAGGTGTATCTGGTGGGCGCCGGCCCTGGCGATCCTGATCTGCTGACCTTTCGGGCCCTGCGACTAATGCAAAAGGCCGATGTAGTGGTGTATGATCGGCTGGTGTCACCGCAAATTCTGGAGCTGGTGCGTCGTGATGCGGAAAAGCTGTATGTGGGCAAAGCCAAAAGCCATCATTCGCTGCCCCAGGACGACATCAATATGCTGATGGTCAACGAAGCCAAAAAAGGCAACCGCGTGGTGCGTCTTAAAGGTGGGGACCCGTTTATTTTTGGACGGGGCGGTGAAGAGATTCAAACCCTTATCAAACATGATATCGAGTTTCAGGTGGTGCCGGGCATTACCGCCGCCAGCGGTGCGGCCAGTTATGCCGGCATCCCCCTGACCCACCGGGATCACGCACAGTCCGTGTTATTTGCTACAGGTCATCTCAAGGACGGGACTATCGACCTGAACTGGTCGGCGTTCGCTCATGCCAATCAAACGCTGGTGTTTTACATGGGGCTGACGGGGTTGCCCATTATTTGCGATCAGCTTATTGAACATGGCCTGGCACCGGACACCCCGATTGCACTGGTTCAACAGGCCACACTGGCGCAGCAGAAGGTGGTTACCGGAACCCTGGCAGATATTAACCAGCGGCCTGAAACAGCCGCGTTGAAACCGCCGACGCTGGTGATTGTCGGCACGGTGGTGTCTTTGCACCATGAGCTCGATTGGTTTACACCGGACAAAAACTAAACAACTGGTAATTCCCTCATCCCATAGTATAGTAAAACTGAACAGGAAATGAGAGGTACGTCATGCTGGCAAAATGGATCCGCTGCGCCGTGGTGGCGGTGATTGCAGGTGGCGGTGTGCAGGCTGGTGCTCAGCAGATTAGCTTTACTCATTCACGGGATGAGGGTCAGCAGTTGTTTCAGTACGAATGGCTTGATGCCAGCCAGCAACCCCAGACCCTGAGCTTTTCCCTGGATTCTGCGGCGCTTGCCGAGGCGCCCTCCGAACCTATCCGCTACACCCAGGCCCGGGTTCAACGATTTATTTATGTCGAATTAATGAAAGCGGCTAAGCAAATCGATCCCAAACAAGCCAGGGTTCGCATTGATCAGCAGCCCCGCGGTGTGGAAATTGCGGTTCGTTCTACCAGCCGCGAATTAAATCAGCAGCTTACCGATGAGTTAAAAGACACCAAAGAAGCCGCCTTCGATGCGTTTTTAAATCGGCATTATTATACCCGCTATACCACCGTATTTAATGAAAAAGCCGTCAAGCCGGATCACGCCCGCTATGTTGAAGCTTATACCAAGCCCCTGGTACCCCTGTCACAAGCCATTTACGAGCAGGTTCAGCAACAGTCAGATGCCCGGCTGTACCTCAACTTATTGCTTAGCTGGGTGCAGTCTATCCCCTACGACACACTTGAAGACAGATCGGAACACAGTGGCGCCGGGTTTAATCCACCGGCGCGATTGTTACGCTCCAATCTGGGAGATTGTGACAGTAAGTCGGTGCTGGCGGCCGCCATCATTCGTGCATTTTTACCCGACACCCCGCTAGTGATGGTGCTGCTGCCAGAACATGCTTTGCTGGGCATTGCTCTTACCCCTAAAAAGGATGAGCAAACCCTGGAGTACCAGGACAAAACATATATCCTATTTGAGCCCACTGGCCCTGCTTTACTGCCTTTTGGTGAGGTGGCTTCCAGAAGCTACCAATCTATTGCCAATGGTCACTACACATTGGAAGCTTTATAAGCCGGCTACTCTCCATTACCTTTACTTTCTGAATCTGATGTACCACTCATATAACTGTAAAGTTTTGAGCCGGTGCAGGTAATAAGTAAAAAGCCTAACGCTGACTCTAAGCCCGCTACCATTTTTAAATGTTCAGTAGGCTGTGTACTACCGAGACCCAGGGTGGTTATTGTAGTTAAAGAAAAATAAAAAATATCTTTTAGGCTGCCGCCATCTTTAAATTCGCCTAATCCTAATTCAATTCCAGCCAGATAGGTAAGACAAAACAGCGCAGATATCGTGACCTGATTAATTGCTCCGACCATGACAATAATTTGCATGCGTACATAACGCCGACCTGTTTTACTGCATAGTGTATCGACCAGCCAGGTAAGGTTGAAGTAATGCAGCGTAAGTGCAGCCGCTAATGTTGCTAAGGTAATGATTAGCATAGTAAACATGAGTGTTGTACTCGACAGTATTAAAGGGACACGTTGTTAAAATGTAGCAATATTGAATGTCGATAGGCACTACTCTCGTTACGGCAATTTTAAACGCTGCAACGCCCATCATAGTCTGAAACGGCAGGCTATTTATCATTTGACCAGTGCAGATGATAAATAACCCACCGGTCATTCACTATTTTTAACGCTGCAGTTTGCATTAACTTGTAGCTTTTGCCTTTGTCATCTTTGGTGTTTGAAACACTCATCGAAATAGCCCGATCACCTTGTATACTTACCTGATGAAAAATCAGCTCAGACTTCATTTTGCTCAGGTACTTCATATCGGACAGCATGTGGTGGGAGCTGTATTCCCGGGCGCTTTTTTCAATTCTGCCGCTTTCAAATATCACAACATCTTCTGCCAATAAGCTTTTGGCTTTTTCCTGATTTTGTTGTTTAAGAGCATGATGAAACGATATAACGGCGTGGCCTGGCTCTGTACTATTACCTGATAAATCGTCGTGTAGAGTGTCGGGTTTGTCACCATGAGCATTGCCAGTGAATGAAACCATAAGCAAAAGGCTAAATAAAAAATAACGAATCATGAATTTTCCTTAGGAAAAGTTGGGGCCGACCACACTGGTAAGAGCGGCGGTGATAAGTAGCAACGTTGCAGCCAGTGCAATTTCCAGCGAAATAGAACGGGACAGCTTACTTAACGTTTGTCGATTTTCCAGCATCGGCACAAGCTTAAGCTTATGACGTGCTGCGAGCAGTAGTAGCCCGCTAACACACCCTATCTTTGCCATAAGAGTAAGCCCGTAAGCTGAAGTAAAAAGCTGCGAGACATGATTAAATAACTGCAATGCCATAAGCACGCCAACAACAATCATCAATCCCACCAAAAACTGTGCAGATAAGCCAAACTTATGCATAACCGACTTGGTTTGTGCGACGGGCAGGCGGCCACACGCAAGCTTTAATGGAATCAGCGCGCCAAACCACCATGACATAACGAAAACATGGACTATCAGTAACATTTTTTCAATTAAACCTTGCTCTGATATGTGTCCGGCAAGGGTATAGCTGTAAAGCGCAGCAGCTAATGCCAACAACACACACCCACGCATTACTGTGTGCTGAAAACGAAGCCTGGTAGCGACAAGCAGCGACAACAGGGCAACAGCAGCGGCGCCGCCACGAACCTGGGCCATATAGCCTACGGGTGAATCCCACATAATACTAAGCATGGTAGGGTTCAGTGCTCCGCTTAAGCCGCTTTCTGAAAACGCGCCTACTTTTGCCAAAAACCATGTTGGCACCGAAATAGCCACAAGTACAAAGCTGTAAATAAAATAGCGCGTTAGTTTGCGGGTATAGGCTTCGGGCAGTTTGTGAGTACTTTCTTTAAAGCCAAATGAATGGAGAAATGCATACCCGGCCATGCCCGCAGTTCCTGCATAAAACAAAGCTTTACAGACAATAATAACGGTATTCCAAATATACATTTCCATCATTCAGTCCTTTTAGTGCACCATGAATGAATAAGAATCTTTCATCTTGTGACCATCGCTGCCCATCGCAATCCACTCCACGTTATAGGTGGCCGGAGACAGCTCTGGAAGCTCCCACGAATAGTCAGCTTCTGCTTCACGACTGGGTGTAAAACCAAAATCAATCTCGTCACCATTCTTTTTAGACAGGGTAACCTTCATCAATTGAAGTTTTGCTGAGAATGACAACTCCAGCGTTTGTGGGGCTGACATTAACATAGCATCGTCTTTTGGCATGGTTTTGGTAAGCTCTACCCCGCCATGAGAAAACGCTGCACTGCTAAACAGTAAACCTGATATCACTAAGCACTTATGAATTACTTTCATTTTTAACCTCATTTGTATTAAAAGAATCGATATAAATCTGTTGCGGCTCAATATGCTGCGATAACAGCAATGACTTTACTTCTGCTAGCATAGGAGCAGGGCCACATAAGTAAAAATTGGCACTGTTGAAAACGTCAAAATTAAGGTGTTGACGCGTAAGTTGTTGTACATACCCAGAATGTCCTTGCCAGGCTGGCGAGGGTGATGAGAGTGTGGGCAGATAAGTAAAGTTTTCAAAGCGTTTAGCCAGATGCTCAAATTCATCTGAGTAACACAAATCTTCTTCATTGCGTGCGCCATAGATAAAAACCATCTGGTGTGACACGCTATTTTGTATTAACGCTTCATAAATCAATGCCCTAAGCGGCGCTATACCTGAGCCGCCGCCTATCAAAACTTTTGCGCCGGGCTGATACGCACGCTCAGCAAAACTGGCGAACGGCCCGAAAGCTTCGACCGACTCACCTGGCTCAAGTGAACATAAAAAGCTTGAGCCCGCCCCGCCGCTCTTTTGAGTGGTGGTGTTGCATTGCCACTTGATCGTAAAAATCAGTTCATCACATTCACCACTGTAGTTGGCGATTGAGTAGTTTCGGGTGGTGCTGGGGTAAGAGATTGTCTGAGCGTTAAACTGAGACCAGTAAGAGCGCCACCGGTCCGGAATATCAACTGGTACGGTACGACGTTTTCCCGCAGGTATAGAAAATTGCATTGAAGCGCCTGGTTTAAATGCCGGCATGTTATTGCCCACCACCTTGAAAGCAATTTCTTTCATGGTGGGCGTAATATACTGAGCGCGGGAGACCTGTAACGTTAAAGCCCCGGGCGCCACGTCTTTGACTGTTATTGAAGCTACAGAATCAGAGGTATGCTGACACGCTAAACGGCAGCCGGCTGCAAGCTCACCGGGCTTAATCAGATACTTCTCCGCCGCCTGCACAGGAAGGCTGGTATCCGTATAAAACCGACACGTCCCGCAGGTTCCACCACCACCACATTTAGCCTGCAACCGCAGTTTATTTTGCGCCAGTGTTGTCAGTAAAGTGGCTTTCTTTGCCCCCCAGGCCTCAACTTTTTGTTGGTTAGCGGCCACCACCACCTCGACACAGTGGGGGCGGCCAGTAAATAGTGTGAAACGTCCTGCTTTTAAAAGAAGAACCAGCCAGGCCAAACCTGATAACGAAAAGGCCAACGCTAAAACCGAAACGATAATAAGCAACGGATGATTGAATCCGCCTGCTCCCCAGTAATCCATAAAATGCAATTTGAACATCAATGCCACTAACCGGCTATGTTCATCGCTGGCTGTTAAAAACCGCCCAGACTGCTGGTCTATATGGATATACGTTAATGCCGAATCATCAAAATAGGCTGACCAGTAGGCATTTTTTTGCTTTGGTAATAACCCACCCGAAGATTGTTCAAGCTCAATTTTACTGAGCGCTGCATCACCGCTGTAGCGTTCAAGTGCTATCGCTTTCGCCCACTGCTTGTCAATTGAAAATGGCTGGCCAGAGACCGCATCAAATAGCCGCACCTGTCTGGGCTGGTAATTATGCGGTTGTGAATAAAGAATAACTTCATAAACGGGCTTGCCGGCCAGCAAAACCGTTTGTATTGACTCAGCCTTTTTCACCGGAAGCTGGTTGACCGGATATAGTTTGTCGGCATATACCTGCCACTCGATACCCTGAGGCTTTTGAATTTTAAGCGCAGGGCCATCATTAGAAAACAAACTCAGGTACAAACCAGTACCTAACCAGATAAGCAACTGAATACCTATCGGTACCGACAACCACCGATGACTTTTTGTTATTAACAGACTCATTGGTCTTCCCCTTTTATAAGGGGCCGACACACCCGCCAGTAACTCAGAAACGCGCCACTGAGGGCTGCTAACAAGCCGGTGAAAATAGCACTTAAAAGAAACACATTACCGATGGTTCGCCCATCATCTAAATCCATAATATGAAAGCGCCACATCCAGTCAAAGCTGCGCCAGCCATCGTGACGTACTGTTACCACTTCACCAGTGTGTTGTTGCACATAAAAGGTGGGTGCTTCAGGGGCATCAAAATCAATACGCCAAAAGGGCAGGTACCGTCCTGAAGCTTCTTCAGGCAAATTTTGCTTAGTTTCAATCAGCGTTGCTGACGCTATACCGGTGGCGCCCGTATAACGAGAAGCAGCAATATCCCGTGCGGTAGATTCATTTACCGAAACCAGAGTTTCCCCTGTGGTTGCGCTTATTGTTTCAGGCCGAACCGGTGTGTCAGAATTTGCCGCAAATGTAGCAATATAAACCGGGCTGCCCAGCCTGGATATTAAACGCACCTTTGTCGCCGCCGGGTACTGCGCCATAATATCAGCGGGCGATAGAACCACCTCATCCACCGCAAAAACAGGCTGCTTCGTGGTCAGATGTTCACCATGAACAGTATGAATATCGGTAATAACCATATACACGCCCGACAACATCCAGATGACAAACTGTACGCCCACCACCAGCATCAGCCAACGATGGGCCTGCCTGAAAGCCCTAATCATCAGCCGTTATCTTCTTATTATGATGTTTAATAGTGTGCTGTTTTGCTAAACAGTAGAGCGCCGGAAGTACCAGTAGTGTCAACACCACGGCGCTGGTCATGCCCCCTATCATTGGTGCGGCAATCCGGCTCATTACCTCTGATCCTGTGCCTGAGCCATACATTATGGGTAACAACCCAATAATAATAGTGGCCACCGTCATCATGACCGGACGTATCCGTAAGCCTGCACCATGCAACAGTGCCTGGCGGTAATCACTGGCTTCGATGATCTGGCGATTTTTTTCAGACTCATCCAGCAGCTCTTTAAGAGACTGATTCAGGTAAACAAGCATAATGACGCCAATCTCGACGGCCACGCCCGCTAAAGCGATAAAGCCAACCCCTACTGCCACTGAAAAATTAAATCCTTCAAAATAAAGCAGCCATAAGCCGCCAATCATGGCCATAGGCAATGTCACTACAATCATAGCGACTTCACTAAAGGCCCGGAAATTCAGATACAGCAAAATAAGAATAATGGCCAGGGTAAGCGGCAATACAAACGTTAGCTTTTCTTTGGCCCGCTCCATGTATTCATACTGCCCGGCCCAGGTCAGCGAGTAGCCTGCCGGAATATCCAACTTATCTTGTAGTACTGTTTTTGCGTTTTCTACATAGGTACCCACATCGACATTGTTAATATCCACAAACGACCAGCCATTGATACGGGCGTTTTCGCTTTTGATCCCTGGTGGACCTTCTTCCACGTACACATTGGCAACATCGCCCAGTGAAATACGCTGGCCCGAATCGGTAACAATAGGCAAGCTCATTAACTTCTCGGGCGAGCTTCGATAATCCTGAGGATAACGAATATTGACAGGGTAACGCTCAAGGCCTTCTACGGTTTCGGTGACATTCATGCCACCAATAGCCGAAGAAACCGTAGCTTGCACATCGCCAATATTAAGCCCAAACCGGCTGGCACGCTGACGCGATATATCAACTTTCAGATAGCGGCCACCGGCCACCCGCTCTGAATACACCGACGCAGTACCATCGACCTCTTTGAGTATCGTCTCAATATCCTTACCAATTCGCTGAATAACCGACAGGTCTTCACCAGCCACTTTAATGCCCACCGGGGTTTTGATACCGGTAGCCAGCATATCTATGCGGGTTTTTATGGGCATGACCCAGGCGTTAGTCACACCAGGAAAATCGATAAGATTGTTCAGCTCTGTTTTAAGTTTTTCAGTGGTCATGCCATCACGCCATTCACTTTGCGGCTTTAATTGAATAAACGTTTCAATCATGGTCAGTGGCGCCGGGTCGGTGGCGGTTTCGGCCCGACCCACTTTACCAAACACACTTTTAACCTCAGGCACAGTGCTAATCAACTTGTCAGTTTGCTGAAGCAGCTCCCGCGCTTTACCTATCGAGATCCCCGGGTATGTGGTGGGCATGTACATTAAGTCTCCCTCATCTAAAGGAGGAATAAACTCGCTACCAATTTTATTGACCGGATAAAACCCGACCACAGTGACGACGATGGCAATCAGTATGGTAGCTTTGGGAAATTTAAGTACTTTGGTGAGTAGCGGCATGTAGCCTGCTACCAATAAGCGGTTTAACGGGTTTTTCTTTTCCGAGGTTACCTTACCGCGAATAAAATAGCCCATTAAGACCGGCACTAAAGTAACGGCCAGTCCGGCTGAGGCAGCCATGGCATAGGTTTTGGTGAAAGCCAGCGGCGCAAACATGCGACCTTCCTGAGCTTCTAAAATAAATACCGGCAAAAACGATACGGTAATAATCAGTAAGCTGAAAAACAACGCTGGCCCAACTTCAGAGGCAGCCCGGGTCACTACCTGCCAGCGGTTTTCATCGGTTAGCGGGTTTTTTTCCATATGCTTATGCATATTTTCTATCATAACGATCGCGCCATCGGTCATGGCGCCGATGGCAATCGCGATGCCGCCCAATGACATAATGTTGGCGTTGATACCCTGAAAATACATTACAATAAACGACACCAGAATACCTAACGGTAGGGTAATCACCGCTACAATAGACGAGCGCAGGTGAAACAAAAACACCACACACACCAGCGCCACAACGACGAGTTCCTGACCAAGCTTGGTCCATAGGTTGTCTACGGCGTTATTGATAAGCTGCGAACGGTCGTATACCGGTACCACCTCGACACCCGGTGGTAGTGATTTTTTAAGCGACTGCAGTCGTTCTTTAACCTCCGCAATGACTTTTTCGGCATTTTCGCCAAAACGCATCACCACAATACCGCCCACTACTTCGCCTTCACCATTTAGCTCGGCCACACCGCGGCGCATCTGGGGGCCCACATTTACCGCGGCAACATCGCCGATGGTTAATGCTGTACCCTCTTTTACCAGCCCCAGTGGAATTTGGCGGATATCATCCAGGTTTTGAATATAGCCGGTGGTGGTCACCATATATTCTGCTTCGGCCATTTCGACCACCGACGCACCGCTTTCCTGATTTCCCCGCTGCACAGCTTGCTGTACATGCGACAACGGAATACCGTAACCACGAAGCTTTTCGGGCATAACCTGAATTTGGTACTGCCTGACCATACCACCTACCGCAGCGACTTCAGATACGCCATCTACAGTTTGCAGTTCGTATTTTAAAAACCAGTCTTGCAGGCTGCGCAACTGACTAAGATCATGCTGACCGGTCTTATCCTGCAAAGCATAAATATATACCCAGCCCACACCCGTGGCATCCGGGCCAAGTTGCGGCTGAACATCATCAGGTAATGCCGAGGCGGCCTGGTTCAGATATTCCAGTACGCGACTGCGCGCCCAGTACAAATCTGTATCGTCATCAAAGATAACGTAGACATACGAGTCACCAAAAAATGAGTACCCGCGAACAGTGGAGGCGCCGGGCACCGATAACATAGCGGTAGTCAGCGGATACGTTACCTGATCCTGCACCACCTGCGGCGATTGCCCCGGATAACTGGTTTTAATAATAACTTGTACGTCAGATAAATCGGGTAAGGCGTCAACCGGTGTTTTGTTAAGCGAATAAACCCCACCTAGCACCAGCATCAGGGTCATAAGTAACACCAATACGCGGTTTGCGACTGACCATCTAATAATTGATTCAATCATATTGCGGTTCCACTAATGCATTGAATGGTCAGGAGCCATCGGTTTGTCTTGGGCCTTAGCGGGCTGACTGCCTGATGACATAATATGAATACCGGTGATCTCAAATCCACCTTCAGCTAGTCGGGTAATCTCAAAATGCAATGACTGTCCTTTTTCAAGGGCATTGATGTCTACACTTTCCCCCACGGGAAAATCCATCACCATCTGCGGCCATTCCCAGGCTTCAATGGGTTGATGATCGATAGTCACCATTCGATGACCGGCCATAACGTTAGTGATTTTTCCCTGCCCCCAAACAGATTCACCTTTATCTTTTGCTGCTGTTTGAGATGTTGGGGCCGCGTGCCCCTGATTAGTCGGTTCAGATGGCCGCTGTGAAACAGAAGCGTCTGAGGATGCGCCTTCCATTCGCTTGAAGTCAGAAGCTTTACTTGACTCTGAGTCAATTAAAAACTGCGCTGACGTCACTACTACGTCATCTTTATTTAGCCCCTGAGTGATAGCGATTTGCTCATCACCTATCTGACCCAGCACAACTTCAACTGACTTGTACTGACCATTGCCTACCACAACCACAACCCTGTTCTGTTGTCCGGTTCTGATTACCGCTTCAGCCGGAACTAAGATAGCGTTTTGCGACGCAGTTTTTTCAATAG
>VMHT01222086.1_pt1 | contig 26041 bp, 27 predicted proteins | sample 4693611 | NCBI WGS metagenome assembly VMHT01 (sample SAMN12280063, study PRJNA550983) | marine metagenome | isolation source: seawater sampled from same location over 5 years 0.02-0.2 micron viral filtrate | place: USA: collected off the coast of southern California halfway between the port... ...
GGTGCAGGGCGGTGGCCGCTATGCGCTCGACCATTGGCTGAGTATTGATAAATCCACTGAATAGCAAAACCGACCTTGCATAATTGCAAATTTGCGTATTTGCAGATAACATCTTGCGATTATGAAGGGTCTTGATTGGGATGATTTGCGATTTTTTCTCGCCGTTGCCGCGACGGGCAGTCTGTCGGCGGCTGCACGCGAGTTGAATGTCAACACCACCACGGTTTTGCGCCGCATTGGCAATCTCGAGGACGCGCTGGATGCGCGGCTGTTTGAGCGGCTGAGGAGCGGTTATGCGCTGACCCAAGACGGCACAAGATTGCTGCAATCGCTGGAACCGGTCGATAATAGCCTGTCTTCCTTGCAGCGTGATTTTCAAGCTGGTTCGGGCGATGTGCGCGGCCTTGTGCGGCTTTCAGCCAGCGAAGTCGTGGCGGGCGGCTTATTGGGGCCGGTATTGTCGCTATTTCAGGAACAAACCCCCGATATTGTCCTCGATATTATTGCCGATCCCAGTATTTCCGGCCCGGGTGCCGCGCCGCGTGTGATGAATGCGCTGCGCGATGTTGATATTGCGCTGCGGCTGGCGCGCCCGACACAGGGCGATATGCTGGTGCGGAAGCTGACCGATGTAGCTTACGGGCTTTATGCGCCGACGCCTTATGCCGAAAAACTGGGCGATTTGCCTGCGCGCAATGATTTGACGGATATTAGAATTATCGGATTTTCTGAAGAAGAACGGCCTTTAGGGCCGGTTTGGTGGCTGTCACGGGCCGAAAAGGCCGGGCATGTGGTGATGCGCTCATCAAGTGCCGCCACCCGTCTGGCGGCCTGCCAAAATGGCGCGGCAGTCACCGCTTTGCCCTGTTTTCAAGCCGATAATATAGACGGGCTGACGCGTTTGGCAGGGCCTGATTTGGTCGGCAGTTTGGAGCTTTGGCTGTTGACCCGCACCGATATGGCCAAGCTAGGCCATGTCCGCGCCGTGATGGATTTTGTCGTCAATGCGATTGTCGGGCAATCGGCGCGCTTGGGCGGGGTGTAGGCCTTTCATTTTGACAGTGACGGCATCATTGATTTAGTCGCTGAAAATGCTTGCCATGCTTGTTTTCCTTGCTTAAACAGGTATATGAGCTTAGCTCATGGGTGAGTGTTAAAAGAAAGAACGGTAGATGTTGAACCGCGCAAAAATTTTGAGGAATCTTGAAGGTGCCGATTTCGGCAGCTCGATTTCGCATGCGCCGACAGATGCTACGACACTAACCATCCTCCTCCTTACCTGCCCCTGAGATCGGACAGTCGATGAGCGACGCGCTTTCAGGGGGTTTATCAGAACTAGGACAAACGGCCTATTGGCCTCAGGAAGGATGAAATCATGACGGATTCAATGAAACATAGCGGCGCAGAAGCAGACCGCGTTTATATTTTCGACACCACTTTGCGCGATGGCGAACAGTCACCCGGCGCGTCCATGACGCTGGAAGAAAAACTGCAAATCGCGGAATTGCTGGATTCAATGGGCGTCGATGTTATCGAAGCGGGTTTCCCGATTGCCTCTAATGGCGATTTTGAAAGCGTTTCGGAAGTCGCCAAGCTGATGAAAAACGCGCAAGTATGTGGGCTGGCCCGCGCCGGTGCGAAAGATATTGACCGCGCCGCCGATGCCGTAAAACACGCCAAAAACCCGCGCATCCATACATTTATCTCCACCAGCCCGCTGCATATGAAGCACAAGCTGCAAATGGAGCCCGATGAGGTGATGGAAGCCATTGCGTTTTCGGTCAGCCATGCGCGCAATCATGTCGATAATGTTGAATGGTCACCCGAGGATGCCACGCGTACCGACCGTGACTTTTTATGCGCCACCGTAGAGACCGCGATTAAAGCCGGTGCGACGACGATTAATATCCCCGACACGGTCGGCTATACCGTGCCGCAGGAGTTTTTCGACATCATCACCATGCTGCGCGAGCGTGTGCCGAATATCGATAAGGCGATTATCTCAACCCATTGCCATAATGATTTGGGGCTGGCCGTTGCCAATTCTCTGGCCGGTGTGCAAGCCGGTGCGCGACAGGTTGAATGCACGATTAACGGCTTGGGCGAACGCGCCGGTAATGCCGCTTTGGAAGAAATCGTTATGGCGCTGAATGTGCGCCAAGATGCCATGCCGCAATGGACCAATATTGAAACCACCATGTTGGCGCGCGCCTCCAAGCTGGTCTCATCGGTCACGGCGTTTCCGGTGCAATATAATAAGGCGGTTGTTGGCCAAAATGCCTTCGCGCATGAAAGTGGTATTCACCAAGACGGCATGCTGAAAAACAATCAGACCTATGAGATTATGACGCCTGAAAGCGTCGGCATTTCGCAAACCTCATTGGTGATGGGCAAACATTCCGGTCGCCATGCGTTCCGCGAAAAGATTAAAGCATTGGGCTATGATTTGGGCGACAATCAATTGCAAGAGGCGTTTACCCGCTTCAAGGATTTGGCTGACCGCAAAAAGCATGTGTTTGATGACGACATTATTGCTTTGGTTGATGATGAAGTGGGCAAAGGGGTTGACCGCGTGAAGCTGGTTTCTTTGCGCGTGATTGCCGGGTCTGAAGGCCCGCAAAAAGCCACGCTGACATTGGAAATTGACGGCAAGGAAGCGGAAATTGACAGCACGGGCGATGGCCCTGTCGATGCCACATTCAACGCCATTAATGCTTTGTTTCCGCATGAGGCCAATTTGCAATTATACCAAGTCCATGCCGTGACTGAAGGCACGGACGCGCAAGCGGAAGTGAGCGTGAGATTGGAAGAAAAAGGTAAGACCGTCACCGGTCGTGCCGCCGATACGGACACGATGGTGGCCTCGGCAAGAGCTTATGTCAGCGCGCTGAATAAATTGCTGATTAAACGAGAAAAACAGGCGCCGGACTCGCTGACCGCCTAATCCGAATTCTGGGGGAGAACTCGAATGTTAAATATGCTGCTCGCTATGTTTTCGGCCGATATGGCCATTGACCTCGGTACAGCCAATACGCTGGTCTATGTGAAGGGTCGTGGCATTGTGCTGAATGAGCCGTCTGTCGTGGCGATTATCGAGCAGAATGGACGCAATCGTGTGCTCGCCGTCGGTGATGAAGCGAAGATGATGCTGGGCCGGACGCCGGGTAATATCAAAGCCATTCGCCCGATGCGCGATGGCGTGATTGCCGATTTTGATGTGACCGAGGAGATGATTAAGCACTTTATTCGCAAAGTGCATAATCGTCGCTCTTTCGCCAATCCGCAAATTGTTGTCTGTGTGCCGTCGGGCGCGACAGCGGTTGAGCGGCGGGCCATTCAAGAAAGCGCCATGTCAGCAGGCGCGCGCCGCGTGTTTCTGATTGAGGAGCCGATGGCGGCAGCGATTGGGGCCGGTTTGCCGGTTACCGAGCCGACCGGTTCTATGGTGATTGATATTGGCGGCGGCACAACCGAGGTGGCTGTCTTGTCGCTTGGCGGTATTGTTTATTCGCGGTCTGTGCGCGTGGGCGGCGATAAAATGGATGAGGCGATTATCGCCCATATTCGCCGCAATCATAATTTGCTGCTGGGTGAATCGAGTGCCGAGCGCATCAAGAAAGAAGTCGGCTCGGCCATGATGCCCCCGGGGGAAGAAGGCCAGTCCGTTAAAATTAAAGGCCGCGATTTGATGAATGGCGTGCCGCGCGAAGTGGCTATCACCCAGCGCGAAGTTGCGGAAAGCCTGTCTGAACCGGTGGGCGCGATTGTTGAGGCGGTAAAAGTTGCGCTTGAGGCAACACCGCCGGAACTGGCTGCCGATATTGTCGATAAGGGTATCGTTATGACCGGCGGCGGCGGTTTGTTGCATAATCTTGATGCTTATCTGCGCGAAGCGACCGGCTTGCCCGTGTCGATTGCCGATGAAGCGTTGTCTTGTGTTGTGCTGGGCACCGGACGTGCGTTGGAGCATATCAAAACCATGAAGCACGTCCTGTCTGTCGCCTATTAAAAGGCTAACAAGAGAGGGTCGCAGTGGCCAAATCACGCATAGGCGGAAGCGAAACACGGCTTTTAAGTGCCGCCGGCATTGCCGCCGTTTGCTTGCTTGTCGCATTTCTGTTTTTGGGGGTCTTACCCAAGGAAGACCCGCGCGTGAGTACCGTGCGTCAGATATTCTTCGATATTTCCAGCCCGCTTATTGAGATTGCCGGCACGCCGGGCAGGGCTTTGACCAATACGCGGCATTATTTTCAGGAATTGGAAACCGCGCATAACCGCAATCGTGTGCTTGAAGCGCAAAATATTGAACTGCGCCAGCGCATTAGCGAGCTGACCCGCGCCGAAGTGCTGATGCAGCAATATCGCAAATTGCTCGACCTGCCCAATGAGCCGGGTTTGGAGCTTATCAATGCCGCCGTTATTGCCGATGTGAACAGCCCGTTTGTGCATACGATCGTGACCAAGGGCGGGCGTCGCCAAGGCATTAAGCCGGGCCAAGCCGTCATGGGGCCAAATGGGCTTATCGGGCGCGTTATCTCGAGCGGCGCGTCATCGGCACGGGTTTTGCTGCTGACCGATTTTAACAGCCATATTCCGGTGGTTGCGCTGTCCAGCGATGTGCAGGCGATTTTATCCGGCACCAATCGGCCGCAGCCGGAATTGCAATTTCTGCCGCGCCAAGCTGACCTTAAAAACGGCGATTTGCTCGTCACTTCGGGTCGCGGGGGGCAAATTCCGATGGGCCTGCCCGTGGCATTGGTGACCCGCAATGAGGATGATGGCAATAGTGATAGCGGTGGTGATGGCGGCGGTGATGGCGGTGGCGCGATTGCCATTCAACTGCTTGATGATTTGGCGCGTTTGAATTTTGTCCGCATTGTTAAGAGCCAAGAAGTCGAAGCGCCGCCTGCGGAAATCCAGCTATCGCCGACACAAAGGGCGCAGCGATGAGCCGGTTCCGCAGCAGCACGGAAGGCAGCGGCGTCTGGTTTGTGCCCTATCTATTGCTGACGCTGTTTGTCCTATTGGATAATATTCAGACCGGCATTTTTCCGGCGTCGAGCCTTGAATTGGGGCTGTATTTTGTGCCGCTTTTCTTAATCGGGCTGACCGCAGAAAGCGATGCGACGCCCATCATCATTGCGCTATTGGGGCTGATAAATGATGTTTCCAATGAAATGCCGCTGGGTTTTTACGCCGCGCTATTTGTGATTTTTTATCTGCTCAGCGCCAGCCAAAAATCGCTTTTGGCCAATACGCGATTCAGTTCTTACTGGCTGACCTTCTCCGTGCTGGTTATGACGACCTATTTTATTGCCTATCTGATGGCGCTGGTGCTCAATGATGTGCATCTGGCGACGCTGCCGCTATTTCTGTCGGCTGTTGCCTGTTGCACGGCGTTCCCCCTCATATATTTCCCGCTTTATTTGCTTGATGACAAGCTGGGCGGGTCGGAGCGGAGCTAATGGCACTTTACGATACGGAAGAGCAGGGATTTTCGCGCCGTTTGGTTTTGCTGGGCGGTTTGCAGGCCGGGCTGTTTACGGTGCTGGCCGGACGTTTGCAGTTTCTGCAAATTGCGCGTTCCGATGTTTATGCCACATTGGCCGAGGCCAATCGGGTCAATATCTCTCAAATATCCGCCATTCGCGGACGCATTACCGACCGAAACGGCAAGCTGCTGGCCGATAATGACCGAAACTTTCAAATTCGGATGGTGCCCGAGCGGGTTGCCGATATTGACGCGACGCTGCGCGATTTGGCGCATATTTTAAAGCTCAGCCCGGCCGAAGTTTTCAACATAAGACGCAAAATTGCTCGCGGCCCGTCATTCAAGCCGGTGGTGATTTTGGAAGATTTGTCGTGGGATGATTTCTCCCGCTTTAATCTCGACCTGCCTTATTTATCCGGTGTCGAGCCGGTGGTCGGGCAAAAGCGCGTATATCCTGATGCCCATTCAGTGGCGCATTTGGTGGGCTTCGTCGGTGCGAAAACCCGCGAGGATTTGCAGCGTGTCGGCAGGATTGTCGGCGATAATGTCGGGCGCAGTGGCGTTGAGCGCGACTATGAAAATGATTTGCGCGGCACGCCCGGTGTGCGTCATGTCGAGGTGAATGCGGTGGGGCGCACAGTGCGCGAACTGCAATCCGACCCCGGTGAAAAAGGCCGCGACCTGTCGCTATCGATTGATTTGGATTTACAAAAATACGCCAATGAGCGCCTGAAAGGCCATAGCGGCTCGGTTGTCGTGATGGATATTCATAGCGGTGAATTGGTGAGCATGGTTTCGGCACCCAGCTTTGATCTGAATATGTTGTCGCGCGGTATTGATGTAACGGAATGGGAAAAGCTGGTTGACCATGAGCGCAAGCCACTGGTCAATAAATCCATGCGCGGTCTCTACGCGCCGGGTTCGACATTCAAAATGCTGGTCGCCTTGGCGGCGTTGGAAGACAAGCTGATTGAACCGGATGAGCGCATTGACTGCACCGGCGTTTTCGGTTTTGCCAATGAGGAGTTTCATTGCTGGCGCAGTGAGGGGCATGGCGAGATGAATATGGTGGATGCGCTGGAACGCTCTTGCGACACATATTTTTACCATTTGGCCCTGCGCGTCGGCATTAATCGCATTGAGGCGATGGCGAAACGCTTCGGTTTTGGCGAGGTGACCGGCATTGATTTGGATGGCGAAAAAGGCGGCACCGTGCCCGGGCGCGATTGGAAGCGCGCCAATTATGATTCCGGCTGGCGCAGTGGCGAGACCATCATCACCGCTATCGGGCAAGGCTATTTGCTGACCACGCCCTTGCAGCTTGCTGTCATGACGGCCTCGCTGGCCAATGGCGGCAAGCTGGTGACACCGCGTATTACGCGCATCACTGAGGCCGAGGCACCGGCGACTGAATTGGCGTTAAAGCCCGAACATTTAGCGGTTGTTCAGCGCGGCATGTATCGCGCCGTCAACCGGCCCGACGGCACGGCCTATGGCTCCAGCCTGCTGATAAATGGCGCGCGCATGTCGGGCAAAACCGGCACGGTGCAAGTGCGACGCATCTCGAAAGATGAGCGCCTGAACGGTGTTATTCCCAATTCCAAGCTCGATTGGCATTTGCGCGACCACTCGCTCTTTGTCGGCTATGTGCCGCATAATAAGCCGCGCTATGCGGTCAGTGTGGTGATTGAGCATGGCGGCGGCGGGGCGCAGGTCGCGGCGCCGATTGCGCGCGATATTATGGTGCAGCTTTTGCGAAAAACCCAAGCGGAACCCGAGCGCGAGCTCGCCGCAGAGCAAGCCGATGAGGCGCGGCTATGAGCTATCAAGCACGCAGTGGCCGTCTCGGGCAATTGGTCAGCCTCAATCTGCTTCATGCCCCGCTTATGGTTATCTCCATTTTGCTCGGACTGGTGGGCGTGATGGTGCTTTATTCGGTTGCCGGTGGTGATTTCGCACCTTGGGCGTGGCGCCATGCTGTGCGCTTGGCGGTCGGCTTTTTGCTGATGTATGCCATTGCCAATCTTGATTTACGCACTTTGTTTAATTTGGCCTATCCGATATTTGGCGGCATATTTTTGCTGCTCGTGGCGGTTGAGGTTTTTGGTGACACCAATATGGGCGCGCAGCGTTGGCTTGATTTGGGTTTTGTCACAATCCAGCCATCTGAATTTATGCGCTTTGCGCTGATTATGGCGTTGGCGCGCTATTATCACACGCTGCATCGCGATGATGTTTCCCAACCTTTCGGCTTGCTGGTGCCTTTGGCGATGATTGGCGTGCCGTCTTTATTGGTGCTGGGCCAGCCCGATTTGGGCACGGCGCTTATGCTGGCGGCGAGCGGTCTCGGCGTCGTGTTTTTGGCGGGTGTTTCCATGCGCTATTTCATTGGTGGCATTATTGCGGCGGTGGCGGCTGTGCCGGTGGGCTGGAATTATTTGCGCGATTATCAAAAAGAGCGCGTCTTGGTGTTTCTTGACCCTGAGCGCGACCCGCTGGGTGCGGGCTATCATATTATTCAGTCGAAAATCGGCATTGGTTCGGGCGGCTTGTTCGGCAAGGGCTTGGCGCAAGGCACACAAAGCCAGCTTAAATTTCTGCCCGAGCGGCATACGGATTTCGTCTTTGCCATTTATGCCGAGGAATTGGGATTTGTCGGCTCGTTCCTGCTGATATTTATGTTCGCCTTGCTGATTTTCCTGATGTTCTCCATCGCCAATCAAATGCGCCACCGCTTCTCGCAATTAATGATTGCCGGTTTTGGGTTTGCGCTGTCGATTTATGTGATTGTGAATCTGGCAATGGTTATGGGGCTTGCGCCGGTGGTCGGCGTGCCGCTACCCTTCATTTCATATGGGGGCACATCGCTGCTCACCTTTATGGCGGGTATTGGCGTCATTCTCGCAATGGAGCGGCAGCCACTGGCAGACTTGCCCAAATAAGGAGGCAGACCTACCCAAATAAGGTGGCAGACTTGCCCAAATAGGGAGGCGATAAGGGGATAGAGATGTTGAAAAAAAGAATTTTGCCTGCGATAGCGGCGCTGTTTATCTTGTTGGTCGCGGTTCTGCTTATCCGCACCTTCACGCCTGCGGGCAGTCAAATGGCGGGCGAGGCCTTTGATTTCCGCCCCGATACGGCGCGTGTCAGCCGCCTGATGAGCGAGTCCGTGCGCTTTAAAACCATTTCCTTCGGGCGCGATAAACCGACCTCGGCGACAGAATTACGGGCTTATCATGCCTATCTCGAAAAGCAGTTTCCGCTCGCGCATAAAGCCCTGAAGCGCGAAGTGATTGCCGATTATTCTCTGCTTTATACATGGACCGGTTCCGCGCCGGCTAGCGCAACCAATAAGCCGGTTATTTTTCTGGGCCACTTAGATGTGGTGCCGGTGGTGCCGGGTACGGAATCGAAATGGAAGCAGCCACCTTTTGAGGGCGTGGTCGCTGATGGCTTTATTTGGGGACGCGGCACGCTTGATAATAAAGTGAATATTATCGGCCTGCTGGAGGCGGCTGAGAATATGTTGCAGCAAGGCCTGCAACCGACCCGCACGATTTATTTCGCCTTCGGTCATGATGAAGAACAAGGCGGCATTGATGGCGCCAAAGTGATGGCTGATGTGCTGTTGAAGCGCGGCGTGCAGGCTGAATTTCTGGTCGATGAGGGCGGTCTGGTGACGCAAGGCGTCGTGCCCGGCATTGATGCGCCAATGGCGCTGATTGCCCCGGCGGAGAAGGGCATTGTGACCCTGGAATTAAAGGTGGTCGGCGAGGGCGGTCATTCCTCCATGCCGCCGGAGCAAACCTCTATCGGCATTTTGGCGGCGGCGATTGCGGCGCTTGAGGCCAATCAATTCCCGCGCGATTTCTCGCATACGCAAAGTTTTTTGGAGGCCGTGGCTGATGACATGCCCTTCGCCAATCGCTTGGTGATGAAAAACCTATGGCTGTTTAAGCCGGTGGTGATGGGGGCGTTTGAGGGTGACAAGCAGGCGCAGGCCGCCATGCGGACCACTACGGCGGCGACGATGATTGCCGGTGGCATTAAGGCTAATGTGCTGCCGATTGATGCGGCGGCGAAGGTAAACTTCCGAATTCTGCCCGGAGAGACGCCCGACACGGTGCGCGAGCGCGTGATGCGGGTGATTAATGATGCGCGGGTGGAGGTCAGTTTTGACGGCAGTGGTCAAAAGGGCATGAGCCCCTCGCCGGTAAGCCCAACGCAAGGTTTTGGCTGGGAGCAATTAACCGCCGCCATTCGTGATACGGCGGCCCCACAAAGGATGATTGTGACGCCGCGCCTTTTGGTGGCGGCCACCGATACCCGCCATTATCGCAAAATAACGCCGAACCATTATCGCTTTACCTATATGCAGCTTGCGCCCAGCGATTTGGCCAGTATTCACGGCACGAATGAGCGCATCAGCGTGGCGACACTGAATGATACGGTGCGGTTTTATTTCAGAATGATGTCGCGGCTTTAGCGTTTGTTTGCGGCTTATTGGCCAAGCAGCGGGTCGAGGCCGCCACTGGCATCCAGCGCGTAAAGATCATCGCAGCCGCCAATATGCGTGCCATCAATAAAGATTTGCGGCACGGTGCTGCTGCCATTGGCGCGTGCAATCATGGCGTCGCGCAATTGCGGCTTTTTCGACAGGCTGATTTCTGAAAAATCTGCCCCTTTGTCATCAAGCAGCTTTTTGGCCGCGTGGCAGAAGGGACAGATTGTCGTCGTATAAATTTCTATCTTTGGCACAGATGCGCTCCTTTGCCCTTTAAAATCGTGCAAAATGCGTTCATGTGCAAGTAGATATTATTCCGCAGCAGCTTCGTTGCTGGCCATCAAAACGACGATGCCACAGGCAACCATGCGGCCATTGCGGCCTTCTTGCATGTCAAACTCGACGCGTTGATCTTCAATCAATTGCTTCAAGCCAGATTCTTGAATGGCCGTGACGTGGACAAAGCAATCATCGCCGCCATTATCGGGGGTGATAAAGCCATATCCTTTGGCTGAGTTGAACCACTTAACAGTTCCGATTTGCATATTCGCCTCCATTATTTTGAAAGCGCGCCGAAGCGGATGGGCCGTCGCAATCGATTAGGCGCATGGATTGGACACAACGCTTCACCGAGTTAATTAGGGCGCTCTCGCACTCCGGCGAGTAAAAAAGCAAATAATTTTTATTTTGCGCACAAGGTGGCGCACAACCGCATGATAAGGCTCTAAAAACCCCTATTTTTCGAGGATTTCGCGCATATTAAACGGCGCGAGCGGGGTCTCGCTTTCGGTAAAATGACGCACGGCATAGGCGGTTACGCGGCCATAGCGCGAGCGTCCGCGCATATCCAGCGGCGCGGCAAAACCGGTATCGGCAATTTGCCCAAAATGCGCCTGCACGGGCGGAAACTCGGCGGCGCGCTCAAGGCTGGCGGGTGAATATCCGGCAATGGGCTGCCATATAACATCGCATTTCACGGCCGGACGCCGCTGCGGAAAATCATGTTTAAAGGGCGGCATAAATTCGACATTTTGCGCCGTGAGCGTGGCCAGACGCCGCCCGTCAAATATCCGTTTCGCGCCATCACAGGCGGCGCGGAGGGGCTTGCCGTTTAACGGCGACATTAACCCCAAAAACGGGTCAACACTGCCCGGGCCGACTTCCGCAAGGGTAATCGGGTTTTGCGAGCGAAACTCTTCGGGTTGCTGATAGCCGGAGGTGAAGGCCAGCGGCGTGCCATTGCGGTAATCCATATGGCTGGATTTGACGACATCATCGCGGTTCCAGCTTAAATCGAGGCGTTGCGGCACAAAGCTGCCTTTTTGCAAGGCCCCGCGCGTGGTTGAGACGACATGCGATTGACCGGCAATGCGGCCAAAACCGGCGGGGCGCATATGCGCGCTCAACACATATTCGGTTGCTGATGCCGAGAAATGCACATCGGCCTTACCAATCAGCAGGCCGCTGACATAAAGGCGATATTCGGCGGAGAAATGCCGCTTCGTGTCGGCAGCCAGCGCGCCGGAGCCGAGCAGAAAGGTGACAAAAATAAGAGAGAGGCTGCGTGTCATGGGTCTGTTAGCCCTTATCGAGCTTGTGCTTGCGCCGCCGCAATATCACGCGCCAGAGAGCGGCCACCGATGAGATAATGCACACTGCCCCAAAGGCCGATAATGACCATAAGCGCCAGCGCGATGCCCAATCCCTGCACACCATAGCGCGGCGTCAGCGCGTCACTCATCATGCCGACCATGAGCGGGCCAATGCCCAATCCGAAAATATTATTGATGAACAGCATAATGGCCGATGCCAGCGAGCGCATTTCAGGCTTCACCAGCGTATGCAACATGGCGAGTGTCGGGCCAAAATAAAACGCCCCGACAATAGTGGGGATGACCAGCCACAGCAAAGCGGTTTGACCGGTAGCGGAGAGATATCCCATGACGGAAAACGGCGCGGCGACAATGCCGACAATACCGACCAGCCACATATTCCAGCGCACATCTTTTTTGCCCATGCGGTCGGATAAAATACCCGCCATCATGGTGCCTACGCCGCCGCCAATGCCAATCATCAACGCCAGAATTGTGCCGACTTGCGTCGCCGTCATGCCATGCACACGAATAAAATAGCTGGGCAGCCAGGCCACCGCGCCATAACCGACAATAAGCAGCAGGGTGGAGCCGATAAGCAATTGCCGCATGGAGGGTGTTTGCAACATATAGCACACCGTCACCATAAGCGGCGGCGCTTGCGTCTCGCCGCTATCATCGCTCATGCCGCGGGGCGGGTCTTTGAGCGTAAACCATGCAATCACCGCCAGCGCGAAGCCGGGCAAGGCGATAACCTGAATGGCTGTGCGCCAGCCATAATTATCGGCAATCCAACCACCGGCAATAAAGGCGACAAACAGTCCGAAATTAATGCCGAGCGCAAACACTGCCAAAGGCGTGGCGCGGTCGGAGGGCGCATACATATCGGCAATCATGGCATGCGAGGGCGGGCTTGTTCCGGCTTCCCCAACGCCAACACCAATGCGCGCCAATAAAAGCTGCACATAGTTTTGCGCCAGCCCGCAAGCATAAGTCATCAGCGAAAATAAGGTCAGCGCGGCAATGATGATTTTCTTGCGCGACATGCGGTCAGCCAGATAGGCAATCGGAATGCCCAAAGTGGCGTAAAAAACGCCGAAAGCCAGTCCGGTCAACATGCCGAGCTGGGTGTCTGACAGCCCCATATCGGCCTTTATTGAGGGCAGCAAAATGGCGACGATTTGCCGGTCAACATAATTGGCCGTGAAAATGAGAGTGAGAAGTCCAACCGTGTAGGCTTTCAGCCCGGTCGTAAAATTTGTTTTTGTCATGACCTGCGGTTTCGTGTGAAAATATTGGATTGCTCATTACGAGACCGCACAATGAAACATAATTTAATGATTAGCCAGCCAATAATGCTGAGGCCGAAAAGCGTGCCGAAGGTTTGCGATAAGAACGCCTTCATCAGGTCGCCGGGCCAATAAAGACCGGCCATAATGCTTTCAATCAGGGCGTTGGCGACAAGGCAAATAATGCCGACTTGCGCGGCGAGAAGCAGGGGACGCAGTTTCATACGCGCTTGCATGCCGTAGGCAAGTGAAAAGAGCAAAACCATACCGCCCGCAAGGACAGAAGGCGGCCAGCCCATTAATTCGAGCAAATCAAACAAAATGTTTCCTTACCCCGAAAGCCTGCCCGAAAAGGCCGGTTCAGGTCAAGGTTTAGTGATGTGATTTAGCGGCAGGGCGGGTAAAAGCTGGGGGCAGGCAAGCGTGGCTAGTGCGTCCAGCCCGATAATTCGCGCTCGGCAATAATCTGCAACAGATTTTGCGACAGCGCGCTATCGTTCAAACACGGCACGGTTGAAAAATGCGTGCCGCCTGCCGCCGCAAAATCCTCATGCAGGGCAATGCCGATTTCTTCCAGCGTTTCGACGCAATCGGAAATAAAGCCCGGCGTCACCACGGCGACTTTCTTCACGCCCTGTTCAGCCAGTTCAATCACGGTTTTATCGGTATAAGGCTCCAGCCATTTGGTCGGCCCAAAGCGCGATTGAAAGGTCAGGCGTAGCTTATCCGCATCCATGCCTAATTTCTCGCGCAATAGCCGCGCCGTCTTGGCGCAATGGCAGTGATAGGGGTCGCCCTTTTCAAAATAGCTTTGCGGCAGTCCGTGAAAGGACGCGATAATCACCTCAGGGTCGAAATCCAACCCGTCAATATGCGTTGTCACTGATTGCGCCAGCGCATCAATATAGGCCGGATGGTCATGCCACGGCGCGGCGGTGCGAATGGCCGGTTGCCAGCGCAGCTTCAGCAGGGCGCGGAACACATCATCATAAACACTGGCAGAGGTTGACGCGCTATATTGCGGATAGAGCGCGATAATCGCAATGCGCTCGCAGCCCGCATCTTTCATTACTTTCAGGCGGTCTTCAATGGATGGCTTGCCATAACGCATCGCCCAATCCACCATCACGCCATCGCCCAGTTGCGTTTGCAGCTTCTCGGCTTGCACGCGTGTGTAATAGCGCAACGGGCTTTCATTGCTTTCCTGCCGCCAGATTTTGGCATAAGCCTCAGCCGATTTTTTAGGCCGCGTGTTCAAAATAATGCCGCGCAATATGGGTTGCCAAATGGCGGGCGGCGCTTCAATCACGCGGCGGTCGCTCAAAAATTGTTTGAGATAGGGCCGCAAGCCTTTTTTATCGGGGCTGTCAGGCGTGCCAAGATTGACCAGCAGCAGGCCGGTTTTGCCGAATTGAACATCGGGGTGCGTGTTGGGAAGCATCACAAACCGCCTTTACTGGGCTGCGGGTGCGGTAATTAATTCCGGTAAGTCGCAGGAAATATCCAAATGTGCCCAGACCTCCTGCACGGCGTCCACCAGCGCGCCCATCATCTCATCATCATGCAGAGGCGAGGGGGTGATGCGAAGCCGCTCCGTGCCGCGGGGCACAGTCGGATAGTTGATTGGCTGAATGTAGATATTATGCGTGTTCAGCAAGCGGTCAGATGCGGCTTTACACAGCACCGGATCGCCGACCATAAGCGGCACAATATGCGTTTCCGTGCGTAAGACGGGCATACCGGCTTTTTCCAACATGGTCTTAAGCGTTTCGGCGCGCTCTTGATGGCGCACACGTAAATCATCGGCTTGCTTGACCAATTGCACCGATTTAATGGCACCGGCGGCAACGGTTGGCGGCAAGGTTGTGGTGAAAATAAAGCCCGGCGCATAAGAGCGAATGGCATCCACCACATTTTGCTTACCGGCAATATAGCCGCCCATAATGCCAAAGGCTTTGGCCAGCGTGCCCTCGATAATATCCAAGCGATGCATGAGATTATCGCGGTCGGCAATGCCGCCGCCGCGCTTGCCATACATGCCGACAGCATGCACTTCATCGAGATAAGTCAGCGCATCATATTTTTCGGCGAGGTCACAAATCGCCTCAATCGGCGCAACATCGCCATCCATTGAATAAACGCTCTCAAAAGCAATCAGCTTGGGGCGCGCCGGGTCAGCGTCGCGCAGCAGGCTTTCAAGATGCTCAAGGTCATTATGTCGCCAGATAAGTTTCGAGCAACCGCTTTGACGCACACCCTCAATCATTGAGGCATGGTTCAGCTCATCCGACAGAATAAGGCAATCGGGCAGCAGCTTGGCCAAGGTCGAAATCGTCGCCTCATTGGAAATATAACCGGAGGTGAAGACCAGCGCCGCTTCCTTATCGTGCAGGTCGGCAAGCTCGTTTTCCAATTCGACAATCATGTGATGCGTGCCGGATATGTTGCGTGTGCCGCCTGCGCCCGTGCCCATTGTGTCAATGGCGGTTTTCATGGCGTTCATCACCTCGGCATTTTGGCCAATGCCGAGATAGTCATTAGAACACCAAACCGTGACTTCAACCGGCGGGGTAGCGGAATGATTTATGGCGCGCGGAAAAGCACCGGCTTTACGCGCCAGATCCGTAAAGACCCGATAGCGCCCCTCATCATGCAAGGATGCGAGCGCTTCGTCTAAATGCTTGTCGTAATCGACCGCCATTTAAAATCCCTAATTGATTGGACTACAGATAGCTCATTTACCGATAGGAAACCAGCTTTCACGCCGGAAATGCCTATTTGCCGCAGTTCTTGGCTATGCCTTACTCATCATCCTTGCGGACAAAAGTGACCGCATAATACTCTTTGCCGTCAAATAAATCGGTCGGCTCACCTGGCCCATCAATCATCATATAACGACGCGGTGTGATTTGCCCCTCCATGCGATAGCCACGCGCACTCATATTGCGGCGGTGAAATTCCATCGCGGCAGGGGTGAACTCTTCGGCGAGAACGGTAATGCGTTCAGGTTGTTGGGCGTCATCAGCCATTGCATATCCTTTAATTTGTTATGCGTGATTGAAAAATAAGGCCTCGACACACAAATGTCGAGGCCTTGAAGCTGTTTGATTGCGGCTTATTCAACCGGTTTAATAGCCACCCAACTCAGCATAGCGCGCGCGGTGGAAATTGCTGTCCCCCAACATTTGCGCTTGCACGCGGGCGCGCTTCAGATACAGGCCCATATCGACATCATCGGTCATGCCAATGCCGCCATGCATTTGCACGCCCTCATTGGTAATCAGACGCGCCGCTTCACTGAGGCGGGCCTTCGCCAGACTGGTGACACGCGGCACATCATTGCGGCGTTCTTCAAGCGCAGATAAAGCCTCCAGCACGACGGAGCGGCAAATTTCCACTTCGCAAAACATCTCAGCGGCGCGGTGTTTCAGCGCCTGAAATGTACCGATAATAACGCCGAATTGCTTGCGTTCTTTCAGATATTCCAGCGTTGTGTCGAAAACCGCTTCCGCGCCGCCCAGCATTTCTGCGGCGAGGCAGGCGCGGCCCAAATCCAACACATTCTCAAGCTCTGTATAGGCAGCGCCAATATTGCCCAAAGCGGCATCGGCAGATACCTCAACCCCGTCCAAAGCGACCAGTGCCGCATTGCGGCTATCGACCATATGGGTGCGGGTGACGGTGACACCCTTGGCGTTTGCATCGACGAGGAACATGGACAGGCCTTGCGTCTCACCCACTGCGCCGCCTGTGCGGGCCACCACAATCAGCGTATCGGCAATATGACCGTCAATGACGAATTTCTTCTCGCCCGACAGCTTATACCCATCGCCCGATTTTTCCGCCGTCATGGCGACATTGGCCGGATTATGGTGATTGGTTTCTTCCAATGCCAAAGCCGTCAGCATGTCACCGGCGGCGATTTTAGGCAGAAGCTCGCTTTTTTGCGCCTCTGAGCCGGCCGCCAGAATAAGACCGGCCCCCAAAACAGCGGTTGAATAAAGCGGTGAGGCGGCCAATGTGCGACCGGCTTCGGTCATCACAATGCCCAGACCCATCGGGCCGAAACCTGTGCCGCCATGCTCTTCCGGAATTAAGATACCGGCAAAGCCAAGCTCAACAATTTGCGCCCAGACATCTTTGTCATAGCCCAAATCATCGGCGTCATCGCGCAGTTTACGCAAATTGGTCACCGGAACCTGTTCGGTGAAAAAGTCCTTCGCCATATCGCGAAGCATTGTTTGTTCTTCAGTCAGCACGAGTGCCATGAGTAAGTCTCCTGATATTCTAGAGGTGAGGCAAATGCCGACCTAGGCGTCGGGTAGGCCCAAAACGCGTTTGGCAATGACGTTCAGCTGCACTTCAGATGTGCCGCCTTCAATCGAATTGCCTTTTGAGCGCAGCCATGAACGGGTCACGGCCAATTCTTTGCTGTCAAAGCCTTCGCCTTCCCAGCCCAGAGCTTGTGTGCCCATCACATCGAGCAAAAGCTCAAAGCGGCGTTTATTCACTTCCGTGCCGTAATATTTAAACATGGAGGCCGCTGCGCCCATGCCTTGTCCGGCTTTGGCTTCTTCCGAAGCGCGTCGCAGCGTCAGGCCGAAAGCCTGCTGGTCCATTTTATGGTCGGCAATGGATTGGCGAATGCTGGTATCGGCAATCTTCTCGCCATCTGTGCCGAAATTCTCTTTGGCAATGGCTTCCATGCCGCCCATAGAGGCCGCACCGGCGCCCATGCCCATGCCGGAAATCATGCTGCGTTCATGTTCCAGCAGACGTTTGGCAATGGTCCAGCCCTTGTTCAATTCACCGACAAGGTTTTCTTTTGGCACTTTGACATCGGTCAGGAAGGTTTCGCAAAACGGCGATGCGCCCGAAATCAATTTAATCGGACGCGCTTCCACGCCGCCAGTATCCATGTCGATAAGCAAGAATGAAATGCCGTCATGCTTCACCGTCGTATCGGTACGCACGAGGCAGAAAATCATGTCGCATTTATCAGCATAAGAGGTCCAAACTTTCTGGCCATTCACCAGATAATGGTCGCCCTTATCTTCGCATTTGGTTTGCAAACCGGCGAGGTCAGACCCGGCACCCGGCTCGGAATAGCCTTGGCACCAGCGAATTTCACCCTTGACGATTTCCGGCAGATATTTCTTCTTCTGCTCTTCGCTGGCAAATTCCAGCAGGGCCGGGCCAAGCATCCAAAGGCCAAAGCTGCTCAGCGCAGGCCGCGCGCGCAGACGCGCCAGCTCTTCTTGCAGAACCTTATTTTGCTCTTTAGACAGCCCGCCGCCGCCATATTCAGCCGGCCATTCCGGCGCGGTCCAGCCGCGTGAGGCCATATTATCCAGCCAAACTTTAGTGTCCGGATTGGGGAATTTGGCATTGCGGCCGCCCCACGGCATTTCGCGTTCAGGCATGGGTGTGCGCATGGATTCGGGGCAATTTGCCTCCAGCCAGCTACGTGTTTCCTCGCGGAAAGTGTCTAAAGCAGTCATTTTTGTCTCCTCCAACAGATGGGCAAAAGAGTATCACGGCAGGCTTTATTGGCAAGCCATTGCGCGCCGCTTTTACGTGGCATCTGGCCGCAGTTTTAGGGCATTTGAAAGCCGTCGAGATTTTCACCCGTACCGACTGTTACCTGCCGCTTCACCGCGCCGCCATCATCCTGCAAATCGGCATAGCTGCATAGGCTTTCGGCAATAGAGACATAGCGGCCTCTATCTGCGCCGAATGTATGCGCCGAAACATGCGGCGTCAGCAGCACATTATCGAGACTGTTAAAGTCATGTTTGGAACCTTGATAGGCATCACCGCGGTCGGGGTCGGCCCCGGCATCCGCCACATTGGCCGGATAGCGATACCATGTATCAAGTGCCGCGCCGCCAATGCGCTTGGCACTCAGCGCGGCAAACAGCGCGTCTTCATTGACCACTTCACCGCGCGCGACATTAATCAGATAGGCCGTGTCTTTCATCTGCTCAAAAGCCGCGGCGTCAATCATGCCCTCGGTTTCATCATTCAAATCGCAGGTCAGAATAATGTAATCGCTTTCGGCCAATAATTTGGGCAAATCGGCTTGCGTGCCAATCCATGCGAGCGGGGCCGGGGTTTTGTCACGCGGTGAGCGGGCAACAGCCGACACATTCATGCCGAAAGCCTGCGCGCGGGCGGCCACGGCTTTACCAATCTCGCCATAGCCGACAATGCCGACATGCTTTCCCAATAAATCGCCATGACGCGCCTCGGGTGCTGCATTGCGGCCCGAGCGGGACCAATTGCCCTCAATCATATTCTGATGAATTTCCCGCAAGTCCAGCGCGTGTTCCAACATGGTGCCCAGCACATATTCAGCCATGGGCGCGGCGTGACCACCGGCATTGCAAAAGCGCAGTCCTTTGGGCAAAAACCCGTCATCAAGCCAGTCAATGCCGACCCAAGGTTGCAGCAGAATTTTGAGATTTGGCGCGGCCATAAGCGCGCCAAAATTACCCGGCGTCAGAATGAAATCGGCACTCATCACCGCCGCTTCGCACTCGGCGAGGACCGCATCACGTGCCGCAATATCATCATCGCATGGCCAGCTCGTCACCTGCCAATCCTCATATTTATCGGCAAAGTTTTCCTCAATGATGGGAGCGAATTTCACTCCCATCTTACCAAAAACGGCTACTTTTTTTGTCATGCGCGCTTCTCGACTTCCTCAACAGCAAATTCAGTGACGCTTTTATAATCGGCCTTGCCATTAGGCGCACGGAAGGGCGGGCCACCATGAAACACATGTTTCGGTGTTTTATAGGCCGCCAATTTGCCTTTGCAAAAAAGCTTTAATTCGGCTTCGTCAAACGCGCCGCCATCAATGGTTTTCACCACGGCGGTCACGGCTTGGCCCCATTTCTCATCCGGCACACCGACGACCAAAGCATCGTCAATCGCGTCATGCAGTTTCAGCGCTTCCTCGACTTCCTCAGGATAAATTTTCTCACCCGCAGAATTAATGCAGACGGAACCGCGGCCCAGCAGGGTCAACTCACCTTCCGGCGAGACGAGGCAATAATCGCCCGGAATGGAATAGCGATGGCCGTTTATGGTTTTGAAGGTCTTGGCGGTTTTCTCTTCATCCTTGTAATAGCCCAAGGGAATCGGGCCGCCGAAAGCGATGAAGCCCGGGGTTTCGCTGCCCCACGGAATTTCATTATCGTTTTCGTCAAAGACTTTGCACATCTCATTGGTGGTGAATTTGGCGGTTTTGACCGGCATATCCTTCATGGTGATGGATGAGCCGAAGCCAATCGCTTCAGATGAGCCGAAACTATCGGCCAGCATGCATTCATCGGGCAGATAATTGAGCATTTCCTGCTTCACTTCCATCGACCACATGACGCCGGATGAAACAATCGAGCTAACTGATGACACATCATAAGCGCCCAGATTATCTTTCAATTCTTGCAGCATGGGCTTGGCGAAAGCATCGCCGACAATCGCCATATAATCGACGCCGCGCCGCTCTACGGTTGACCATAGCTCAGATGCATTGAGCGAAGCGGCCTCCAGCGTTACCACCGTGCCGCCATTCATAATCACACCCATGGCGGTAAACAGACCGGTGCCGTGCATGAGCGGGCAGGCCGGAATGTAAACTTGGCCGGGGCCGGATTCTTTTAGGCTGGTTTTCAATTCTTCCAGCGTCTCCGGCACTTCGCCCAAAGCGCGCAGCGCCATGGTTTGGGTTTCGCGCAGATTATGATGCTCCCACATCACGCCTTTGGGCATGCCGGTTGTGCCGCCCGTATAAAGAAATAGCTGGTCTTCGCCCGAGCGTTCAATATCCAAATTGCTGCCATCGCCCTCATTCACCAGGGCTTCATAATCGAGAATACCCTCAGGCAGGCTGCCCGCATCGGCAATCGCGCCATCCCCGACTTCAATCCATTGTTTGACCTTGGGCAGGCGCGGGCGCAATTCTTCAATATTGTCGCGAAACTCTTTGCCGTAAACAACCACGGTCGCGTCAGAATTGTCGAAAATATAATGCACTTCGTCAGCGACATAGCGGTAATTGACATTCACATGGGTCAGGCGTCCCCGAAAACAAGCCACCAGCAATTCGCTATATTCGGGGCGGTTACGCATATAAAAGCCAACCTTGTCGCCGGTCTTGGCGCCATTGGCCAGCAGGTTGCGCGCCAAATTATTCGAGCGCGCGCTCATGTCCGTCCATGTAATTTCGCGATCGCCATGCACCAAAGCCAAATGCCCCTCCGGCAAGACCGGCACAATTGCGTCAATAATATCTCCGAAATTCCAATGCATGTTTTTCCTCCCCCATGCTGTTGTCGCGAACCAGCAAAAGCTAAGGCTTTGATGCCGCTCTGCCAAGTGCTTTTCAGGCTTTGGACAAGTATTTTCCACGCAAAACCCTTAGCCATGCTAAAAACAGCTTATGGAATCACCTGTTCTATTGCTCTTGGCTGGTTTTATTGCGCTCGGTTTGGCCGGTGAGGCACTGCTGCGTGGCGCGGTGACCTTGGCCAGCGCTTTGCGCGTTTCGCCCTTGGTCATCGGCCTGACGATTATCGCCTTTGGCACATCGGCGCCCGAATTAACCGTGTCGATTAACGCGGCGTTGAACGGCCAGCCCGATATTTCAATCGGCAATGTCGTCGGCAGCAATATCGCCAATATATTGCTGGTCATGGGCGCAATGGCCGTGGTCAGTCCGTTTTTCGTCAATCGCGGCACGCTGGGGCGCGATGGCGGCTTTATGTTCGCCGCCTCTTTATTATTTCTCATGCTCGGCCTTTACGGCATGATTGACCGGCTTGTCGGCGTCTTTTTACTGCTCGGCATTATCGGCTTCAGCATTTATCTCTACACCACATCGCGCGAGGCCGAAGACACGGCTGAAGCAGAAGCCGGTGTTGATGAAAATCTTGTGCCCGGCGGGCCGCTGGTCGCTGCTTTGGTTTTGCTGCTGGGCATTGCCGGTGTCATTGGCGGGGCCGAATTGATGGTTGAGGGCGCGGTCGCCTTGGCGCGCCAATGGGGCATATCTGAGGCGGTGATTGCGCTCAGTCTGGTCGCTATCGGCACCAGCCTGCCCGAATTGGCGGTCTCTTTAGTGGCGGCGATACGCGGCCATGCCGGTCTGGCGGTCGGCAATATAATCGGCAGTAATATCTCAAATATCCTGCTTATTCTCGGGGCCACGGCTTTGGTTGCGCCTTTGCCGATATCCGACATGCTGGCGGCGCGCGATATTCCGATTATGGTCGGTGTCGCCGGTTTGGGTTTGGTGTTTATGGCGTCAAATCGCGGCATGTCGCGGCTCGAAGGCGGCATTAGTCTGGCGCTTTACGCCGCTTATATGGGCTTTATTTTCTCGGCCTGAGTGATTGTTGTATAGACAATTTCAGTTCTGCAAGCTAAACCGAAAACTCATTTGCGATTGGGGGAAATGTGAAAACGAATTTGCGACGACGATAACTGCCAACCGCCCGCAAGGCGCGGTGTGTTCTCGTTCGCCACTTTCACATTCAGGGGCAGACCCCCAAGGTTTTAAAATGACAGATTTCACCATTCTCGGACAAAGTGCTGATGCCGATGCGCTGCATCATTTGCTGAATTTGGCTTTCGGGCCGGGCCGTTTGGCGCGCACGGCGGAGCGTCTGCGCGAGGGCAATCAGCGCATTGCCGCTTATGACCGGCTGGCGCAAGATGGCGCGGGCAAATTGCTGGGCGCGATTTCTTTCTGGCCGGTGCAGGTCGAGCAGTCCGCCGGATTATTGCTGGGGCCGCTGGCCGTGCATCCCGATATGCAAGGGCAGGGCGTCGGTCAAAAGCTGATGCAAGACGCGCTGGCCGCCATTGATGCGACGCGCTTTCGCTTCACCATATTGGTCGGCGATTTGCCCTATTACCAAAAGGCCGGATTTAGCGTCGCGCCGCCACAGTTAAAACTGCCCGGGCCGGTTGACCCGCAGCGTTTGCTGCTGCGCCCTTCGGCGGCTGAACATGCGACCCTTTGTGCCGAACTGACCGGCATGGTTCGCCGCGCGCCGGAATTGTGCTAGTTTCCGCCTGAACAGGGGACGCCTATGTCTGACGAAGCGGCCAATGCGCTGATGAAAATTGTGGCTGATGCCGAAAAGGCAAGCAATCCGGAGACCGGCGAGCGCGGTTTGCCGCCCGTGCATTTATGGGAGCCGGATTATTGCGGTGATATCGGCATGAAAATCGCCCGCGATGGGCAATGGTATTATGCCAATTCGCCGATTGGCCGCAAAAAATTGGTGCGGCTGTTCTCCACCATTTTGCGCCATGATGAGGATGGCGAGCATTATCTGGTGACGCCGGTTGAGAAAATCCGCATTGAGGTTGAAGACGCGCCCTTTATCGCCACGCTGATGACGATGACTGGCGAGGGCCGCGCGCAAATATTGCGGTTTGAAACCAATGTCGGTGACTTTACCGAGGCCGGGCCCGACCACCCGATGCGCTTTGAGATTAATGCCGAGACCGGCGAGCCGTCGCCCTATGTGCATGTGCGCGCGCGCTTGGAGGGGCTGATTGCGCGGCCCGTATTTTATGATTTGGTCGAGCTGGCCGAAGTGCATGAAGGCCAGTTTGGTGTGTGGAGCCACGGCGTGTTTTTCGCCATTTCCTCGGCTGAGGAAGCCGGTCTGTAGATGGATTATCGCGCTAAATTGCAAGCCATTGTCAGGGCTGAATTGCCGACGCCCGCGCAGTTAAACGGGCTAGGTCAGCTGCGCGACCAACGCGTTGATGGCGACTTAAACGATGATTTAAGCCAAGCCGACATTGAGGAAATGACCAAGGATTTGCGCTTGGCCGCGGTTTTGGTGCCCTTGGTGGAACACGCTGATGAGCCGTCCATTTTGCTGACGCGCCGCGCCGATCATTTGGAAAAACATTCCGGCCAAGTGGCGTTTCCCGGCGGCAAGGTAGAAGACAGCGATGACAGCCCCATCGCCGCCGCCCTGCGCGAGGCGGAGGAAGAGATTGGCCTCGACCCGTCGCATGTTGAGATTGCCGGTGTGCTGGACACTTATCAAACCGGCACGGGTTTTTTGATTTTGCCGGTGGTGGGGTTTGTGAGGCCCGGCTTCACCCTGACGCCCGATGAAAATGAAGTGGCCGATGTGTTTGAAGTGCCGGCGCATATCGCGCTATCGGAGGACAATTGGAAAACCGATAGCGGCGAATGGAAAGGCCGCATGTGGAACTTTTATTCGATGGATTATCAGGGCTATAATATCTGGGGAGCGACAGCAGGCATGCTGATGCATATGAGCCGGAGGATAGCCGAATGATTAGGATTCTGCTGGTAAATGCGTTTTTGTTCTTAATGCCGTTTGGGCTGACCTATATTTGGGTGCGCTTTATCGCGGCGAAAGAACCGAGCGCGCAGACGCGCAAATATTATGCGTTTGCCGCGCTGGCCGGATTGGTGCTGGTGCTGGCCAGCTTGTTGACCTATCGCGTCAGCACCGGCAATGCGCCCGAGGGCACCTATATTTCGCCCAGCTATAAAGACGGGCAAATTGTGCCGGGCAGATTTGAATAAAGATTATGACCCAAATTGAGGCCTCATATAGCGGCTGGTTGACCCTGCCGCAGACGCAGCAGATTTTGACGCTGCTCAATGGCGATGGCGCGACCACGCGCTGCGTTGGCGGCTGTGTGCGCGACGCGCTAATGGGCCTCGCCACGGCTGAGACCGAGGTTGATATGGCGACCGATTTGCCGCCTGAGACGGTTATGGCGCGGCTGAAAAAGGCGGGCATCAAAACCGTGCCGACCGGCATTAAGCACGGCACTGTGTCGGCCATTCTTTATGAGGGCGACGCGGCGCTGGTGTATGAAATCACGACTTTGCGGGTTGATGTGACCACGGATGGCCGCCATGCCCAGATTGCCTTCACCGAGGATTGGCAGGGCGATGCGGCGCGGCGCGACTTCACCATTAACGCGCTTTATGCCGATGCTGATGGCACGCTGCACGACCCGACGGGGCACGGGCTGGCCGATATTAAGGCTCGCCATGTGCGCTTTATCGGCGATGCGGCGGCGCGCATTGAGGAAGATTATTTGCGGGTTTTGCGCTATTTCCGCTTTCACTTTCGCCTGACGCCCGAGGCTGACATGCAGCCGGACGCGCTGGCCGCCTGTCGCGCGGCGGCGGTGGGGTTGCGCGGTCTGTCGGGCGAGCGCAAGCAGCAAGAAATGCTTAAAATCATGAGCCTGCCCGATGCGGCAAAGGCGGCGCGCGCGCTGCATAAGGCTGATTTATGGCGCGCCATTATTGGCGTTGAGCCGGTGGAGTTTGACATGCTGGCGGCGCTTGTGCCGTTAAGCGATGACCCGCTTTTGCGGCTGATGAGCCTGCTGCCAAACAGCGCTGCGGCGCAAAGCATGGCGGCGGCCCTCAGGCTGTCGAATAAGCAGAAAATGCGCCTCGCCAAAGCGTTGGAAATGCCGCTGGATGTGGCGCATCTGCCTGCAGCGCTTTATTTTGACGGGGCGCAAGCCGTGGCTGACCGCGCGCTTCTGGCACTCGCGGATTTGGGTGCGGCGGGCGCAGATGACGCCGCGCAAGACAAGCTGCATGCGGCGGTGGTGGCGGCGCGAGCCTATGAAAAGCCGAAATTCCCGCTCACCGGCGCGATGATGCAAAAGGCCGGTCTGGCCGATGGCCCCGCCATGGGCACCATGTCGCAGACGCTGGAACGCTGGTGGGTGGCCGAGGGCTTCCCCAACGCCGCCGCGGTGGAAGCCGAGTTGAAACGGCGGGTTTAAGGGCTAGACATAGGATTTAAATCTGGCATTCTTTATCAGCCTTAAAAACAAAAAGGAGATTGGGATGAGAACGGTTTTGACGAGTTTATTGCTGGCTTTTGCTTTCTCAACGCCCTCGCAAGTGATGGCGACGGTAAAAGCGCCTATATTGATTGAGGGTTCTGAGGTAAATCACGGGGGCGGCTGTCGCAAAAGCTGACCGCCCGGACAATGCTGCCATCAAAACACCAAGACTGGCATCGTTCACTGTCACTAGCCCGCCTCTAAAGCTAAACCGTGCCAAGCCCCCGAAGCAACGCTGAATTTGTCGAGAGACACCTCGAAGCCATATCGCGTAGGCGGA
>VMHT01055192.1_pt1 | contig 26028 bp, 37 predicted proteins | sample 4693611 | NCBI WGS metagenome assembly VMHT01 (sample SAMN12280063, study PRJNA550983) | marine metagenome | isolation source: seawater sampled from same location over 5 years 0.02-0.2 micron viral filtrate | place: USA: collected off the coast of southern California halfway between the port... ...
TATGAAACAAAGGAGATGCAAGATGGCTAAGTATACCTTGTATGCAAAGAAAGTTTACTACTATCGTAAAGATATTAATGCTCAAGATAAAAAGAGTGCAGAAAAAAGAAGTGCTGACTATGAAGCAGACGATAATCCAGAAAGATTATTTGAACCTTCAGGTACTGAGTTTTATATAACTAGCATAGAGGAGAGTGATGATGAGTGACAAAGAAAAGTATGAAGAACTATGTGAAGCATTAGTAGGTATAGATGCTACTGAAAGATATACTCACGAAGATATACTTTCATATGTTTATAACTTAAAAGATACAGAGGAGAAATATTATGACAACAAAAAGTAAACCAAAGATAGATGCAGTAACATTAAATTTAGTTAATAAACTAAAGCAGATAGATGATACAATCAATGAAGGTGCTTGGGAGTACATACATCTAGGAGATATACTAAGATTACAAGATGCTTTTCATACTACTATTAATCACTATGACTTAAAGAAAAAAGGTGGTATAGGAGAACATGGAGCAGATGAAGGTAAATACACACAATTCTGGCATAGTGATTATGTATGCTATACAAACCCAGAAGCATATGACCCAAGCAAAGTAGAGGAGGAAGATGATGAGTAAATATGAATATGGATTTGAAGAGTGGTCACAAGATACAAGAAGGTATACTTTAAAGTGTGACAGAAAACTAACACGAGATGAAGCAAATGATGCAGTCTATGAAATAGTAGGTGAAATTCATGATGATGAAACAGAACATAAGATTCCATTAGATGATGGTACTATTGTTATGATTACTTATCATGGTAATGAGTTTGGTAATTCAGATTGTGGAATAACAGAAGGAGTGGAGGATTTAGCAGATGATTAAATATATTATATACACACAAAAGAACTGTGAGTATTGTGCTAAAGCAAAGGCATTACTAGATGAAGCAGATGAAGTATACGAAGAGAGAGTGCTAGACAATCTACCTAAGATAAAAAGATTTAGAGAAGCAGGACACAAGACTGTACCACAAATCTTTCTACACATAGGTGGGTATACAGAACTAGAAGAGTTTATGTTTCCACCAGACATAGATTTTGATGCAGACTTAAATCTAATAGAAGAAACTAGACCTAGTGCAAAGGTAATACCTTTCAAAGGACAGATAGGTTCTATCTCTGGAAAGAAGGAGGATAAAGATGAGTAAAAAAATTAAATGTCAAAGAGAAGGTTGCTCTAATAAAGCATATCCAGAAGATATGGAGAACAGAGCAAGTAATCTTTTACTATGTGATGACTGTTATACAGAAATAAGATACTTGATGGCAGACTATTTAGATATACATATACAGGAGATTAAGATATGAGTTTTAAAAAATATAAAGTAGAACTAGAACTTGACTTTGATAAACGACCTAGAAAAAAAGATATATTACATAGGTTGTTTGACGTAATGAAAGAAGACAAAGTTGAATATAAATTATACAAGTATAACAATAGGTTATACCATAGAGTTTAGAGGGGGACTTAACTATGATAAATATAAATAAAGAAATGTTACAAATACTTATAAGTATTTTAATGTGGTATTTTCTATGTTTTATTGTACCTTATGTTGGGTATTGACTATATGGAAAATGTAATGTATAATAAAAATATTATGAGAAAAGATATGTATGTAATAGCTATGCCTTATCCTAATGAGATACAGTTACCAGATATATTAGAAGAAAATAATGGTGAGGTTATGTATTTTAAAAATAAAAATGATGCTAAAAAGTTTTTACAAAACTTATATGATGACAGAAATATACATATACAAGCATTAATAGATGACAACATAGAGATTATGAGAGTACAATGAATGAATTAGAAATATTAAAAAAAAATGTAAGAGATTTACAAGAGCAATTACGTAATGCTTATGTAAGAATCAAACAACTACAAGAAGAATTAGATAAAAATAAACCTGATAAAGGTTTGTATAATCCAGATGCAGGATATATTAAAGATGAATAATGATAGAGAAAGAAGATTAAAAGCTACAGGAAAATGGTTTCAACGTAGCACTAAGAAAAACTTATGGGTGAACCATGTGTTTCCCATACTTTTAACTGTAAGTTTTATATTTTATTTACTTACATTATAACAAGAGAGAGTAAGATGAATTTATTAGAAGAAGAAATAAAAGAACTAATTAAAGAAAGATATTATGAGTACCTTGAGGAAGGTTATGAATCTTTTGAAGCTATGGAATTAGCCAAGAGAGATATACATGAAACAAAAGAAGTTGAGATAGATGCTTATAATAAAGTATATGATAGTTCTTTTGATATTGACTAACAGTATATAATAGTATATAATAAAAATTTTAATGGGGATAATTATGGAAAAGACATGGCTAGACAGGGGTGCTTGTCCTAAGTGTGGTTCAAGTGATGGTAATGTTAGACATTCTGAAGGATATAGCTTTTGTTTTTCCTGTAACACTAGATTTGGAGAGAGTATGCAACAGGAAAAGGTAATACCAATGAAGACTGAGAGTTTAATTAAAACTGTAGGTACTACAGGTGCATTAACTGAACGTAATATTAGTAAAGAAACAGCACAAAAGTATCACACACAAGTTAAAGTAAATGGTAACATGAATACGCACCACATCTACAAATACTTTGATAGTGGTGGAAACAATATTGGTAATAAAATTAGAGATGTAGCCACAAAAAATATGTGGGTTGAAGGAAACATATCTGATGCAGTATTGTTTGGACAAGATTTATTTACAGGTGGTGGTAAGTATGTAACTATTACTGAAGGAGAAGTAGATGCTATGTCTGCCTACGAATTATTAGGTAGCAAGTGGGCATGTGTATCTGTTAAGACAGGTGCAGGTTCTGCAGTACGAGATTGTAGAAAAGCATTTGAATATTTAGATAGCTTTCAAAATATAGTTATATCATTTGATATGGATAAGCAAGGTAAAGAAGCTAGTGAAAAGGTAGCACAGTTGTTTAGTCCTAACAAATGTAAGATAATGAACATGGAATTTAAAGATGCTAACGAGTATCTCAAGATGGGTAAGAGAGAAAAGTTTTCACAAGCATGGTGGAATGCACAACCTTTTACTCCTGCAGGTATAACTAACCTTAGAGATTTAGGAGATGCTTTATATACAGAGGAGTATTGTGAAACAGTACCTTATCCTTGGGGTAAGATGAATGAAAAGACTTATGGTATGAGAACAGGTGAGTTAATTACATTTACATCTGGTGCAGGTATGGGTAAGTCTTCTATTATGAGAGAACTCATGCATCATTTACTCAAGAATACAAATCATAACATAGGTATACTTGCATTAGAAGAGAGTATTAAAAATACTGCATTTAATATTATGTCAGTAGAAGCTAATGCTAGATTATATATCAAAGAGATTAGAGATAAGTTTAGTAGAGAACAATTACAAGAGTATCAAAAGAATACAGTTGGCTCTGGTAGGTTCTTTGCCTTTGACCACTTTGGTTCTATTGACAATGACGAGATACTATCTAGAGTTAGATATATGTCTCAAGCATTAGAATGTAAATGGATATTTGTTGACCATTTATCTATACTTGTATCAGGTCAAGAAGATGGAGATGAAAGAAAGTCTATTGATGTATTGATGACTAAGTTACGTTCTCTTGTAGAGCAAACAAACATTGGTATGTTATTAGTATCACATCTACGTAGACCTGCAGGTGATGCAGGGCATGAGAATGGTAAAGAGATTACTTTATCACATCTTAGAGGTTCAGCATCTATTGCACATCTTAGTGATGGTGTTATTGGATTAGAAAGAAATCAACAAGATGATGATGAAGTTAAATCTAATACTACAACGATTCGTATATTAAAGAATAGATATACAGGTGAAACAGGGATAGCTACACATCTACATTATAATAAAGAAACAGGTCGTATGAAAGAGATTGACAATCCTTACGAAGTAGATTATAATGCAGAGAATACAGAGGAGGTACCCTTCTAATGAAGTGTTGGCATTGTGATACAGAAATAATATGGGGAGGAGACCATGATACTGAAGATGATGAAGATTATAGTATGGTGACAAATTTAACTTGTCCTAATTGTGGTGCTTTTCATTTAGTATATTTACCTAAAGAAGAACAAGAGAATGATAAACAAAGGGGGATAGATTTTGAAAGTAGTTCTTGATATAGAAACAGACCAGATAGATGCTTCAGTAGTTAATTGTATTGTTGCAAAGGATATTAAAACAAATGTATCAACAGTATTTGACCCAAGTAATATGCATGTATTTAAGAATTGGTCTAAAGATATTGACCAATATATTATGCATAATGGTTTATCATTTGATGCTCCTGTATTAAATAGATTACTAGGTACAAATATTAAACCTTCACAAGTATTAGATACATTAATATTATCACAACTATTTAATCCATTACGTGATGGTGGTCATGGATTAAAAGCATGGGGTGATAGATTTAATTTTCCTAAAGGTGATATAAAATCATTTGCTAATTATTCTTTTGAGTTACAAAAGTATTGTATGCAAGATGTAGATATAACACACAAATTATACGAGCATTTAAAGAAAGAAGGCAGAGGTTTTTCTAGGTCTTCCATTGATTTAGAACATCAAGTCAGAGTTATCATTGACCAACAAGAGAGAAATGGTTTTGCATTAGATGTTCGTAAAGCTATGTCTTTATATAATACATTAAGAGATGAAGCAAGTGCATTAGAGAAGTGGGGTAAGATACACTTTGACCCTACAAGAAAAGATTTAAAAACAAAAACAAAATATATACCTTTTAATATAGGTTCACGACAACAAATAGCTGATAGATTACAGGAGTTAGGTTGGAAACCTAAGAAGCATACTGATAAAGGCAATGTAATTGTTAATGAAGAAGTTTTAGATAGTATAAATCTAGAAGAAGCAAAGAAGTTTGCTAGGTATTTACTATTACAAAAAAGAATTGCACAGATTAAATCTTGGATTGAATCGTGTGATGATAAAGATGGAAGAGTACATGGTAGAGTTATGACATTACGTACTGTGACAGGTCGTATGGCACATAACAGTCCTAACATGGCACAGATTCCTGCTGTTCGTTCTCCATATGGTAAAGAGTGTAGGGAATGTTGGACTGTTGACAATCCCTATACTCATTCCATTGTAGGTACAGATGCTAGTGGATTAGAGTTACGTTGTTTAGCACACTTAATGAATGATACTAATTTTACTGAAGAAGTTTTGAATGGAGATATACATACTGCTAATATGAAAATGGCAGGATTAACAGATAGAGACCAAGCAAAGACATTTATCTATGCATTTATGTATGGTGCAGGTGCATCTAAAATAGGTAAAATAGTAGGTAAAGGTGCTAAAGAAGGACAGATACTAATTGATAGGTTTCTTTCTAATATGCCTGCTCTTAAAAGAGTTAGGGATAGTGTAACTGAAACAGCTAAGAGAGGTAAGATAAAAGGTATTGATGGTAGATTATTATATGTACGTTCTCCACATAGTGCATTGAATACATTACTACAAGGAGCAGGTGCAGTCGTATGTAAGTTGTGGTTAATAAATATGAATAAAAGAATAGTACAAACAGGTGTTGATGCTAAGTTAGTTGCTTCTATACATGATGAATACCAATATGAAGTTGCAAAGAAAGATGTAAAAAGATTTGGTAGTATTACCAAAGATGCAATGAAGGACACAGAGCATCAATTAAAAATGAAATGTCCATTAGATAGTGAGTGGAAGGAGGGTAAGACATGGGCAGAAACACATTAGTACAAAAAGAATTGTTTAATGATTGTGAATCTATTGACACAAGCAAACCATTAAAGACATGTGTTAAGTGTAAGAAGACTAAACCATTAGATGCCTTTCAAAGTTATGGTCATAATCAAAAGACTACAGGATTACCTTCTACTGAAAGAGTTTGTAAATCGTGTGCTAATGAGAGGAATAGACAAACAAGACAATTAAGATTAGTTACTCCTCCTCCACCTAAAGATTATAGATGTCCTATTTGTTTGACAAGTGCTGAAGAAAACAATCAAAGGAATAATCAATGGTGTTTAGACCATGACCATGATACAGGAGAAGCTAGAGGTTGGTTATGTAATAAATGTAATTCAGCTTTAGGTTGGTTTGATGATAACATAGATTTTTTAAAAAGAGCAGTACAATATTTGGAGAAGAGTAATGGTAACAGTTAAAGAGTTTAAAGGAAGACATGACCACAAAGATTATATTAAACGTGGTATAAGAACAGAGAATTTATTTATAGATGAAGCAATTAAATTAGGATATGAAGTTAAGGTTGCTTCTGATTCTCAGAACATGTCTGACCATATTGATTTAATTTTAATGAAAGGAGATGAAACATTTACAGTAGATATAAAAGCAAGAAGAACAGGAACAGATAAGTCAAAAGGTTTTGATGACTTATGGACTGTAGTGGAGTTCAAAAATACTATGGGTAATCCAGGTTGGTTATATGGCAAATGTGATTACTTTGTTTTTGAACAGGAAGATGAATATGTTTTTGCTAACTCTGAAGAGTTAAGAGAGTTGTGTCATGAAGTTGTAGACTTAACTGATAAAGTTAAATATTTTCGTGAAGCAAACTATAAAGTTTGGGGTAGGAGTTACCAAAACAAAAAAGATTTAATGTCTAGAATAGAAATGTCAAAAGTATTACAATTAAAAAGTACATTTAATTGGAAAAAAAGTCTTGACTTTTCTACTAGAATATGTGATAATTCTATTTTAACAACAATAAAGGATAATAATATGAGTGTAATAAAAGGTAATGCCCATTGGGCAAGTATAACAAGTCCAAATACAACATTTGATTCAGATGGTGTGTGGACTATTGATGTTGGTAATCTTGACGAGAAGAATAAGAAGATTGCTTTAGGTGATGGAATCTCTGTGAAGAATAAGAATGATGATAGAGGTGACTTTGTTACTATCAAAAGAAAGGTGAGAAGAAAAGATGGTAACTTGAACAAAGCTCCTGAAGTTGTAGATGCTCAGAAGAGAGCAATGATTGGTACATTAATTGGTAATGGTTCTGAAGTTAATGTATTATATTCTACGTATGAGTGGGAGTTTGGTGGTAAGTCTGGTGTATCTGCTGACTTGAGAGCAATACAAGTAACCAACTTAGTACCATATAATACTGATGCAGATGCTGATGAAGCATTTGGTGTAGTTGAAGATGGTTTCGTATCTAAAGAAGCTGACGAAGAAGTTTCTTTTGCTAGTTAATCTCTAACTTAGAAAGGGTATGGGGAGTTCTGGCTAAAACCAACATACAGTAATCAGCTTGGTCTCCCCATATATTAGATATGAAAACAATAGATACATTAGTAGAAGATATATATAATTTATTTGACCCTATGGTTACAAATACTATAGACGAAAAAGAATTAGATAAACATCTAAAAGAATTTACAAAGAATGTAACTAATAATATTAAGACTGTTTTAAATGAACAACCTAGAAAACAAAGAAGATTATCTTTATCTTCTATAGGTAAACCTACTAGACAGTTATGGTATGATAAACATTCTAGTTCAGAAGCAAGACCTATATCTTCATCTACTAGAATTAAATTTTTGTATGGTCATATACTTGAGGACTTACTTATACTATTGTCTAGAGCATCTGGTCATACAGTTACAGAAGAACAAAAACAAGTAGATGTAGAAGGTATTAAAGGACATCAAGATTGTAAGATAGATGGTGAGTTAGTAGATTGTAAGAGTGCTAGTGGTTACTCATTTAAAAAGTTTGCTAATAATAACTTAGTTAATGATGACCCTTTTGGATACATAGCACAAATATCTGCATACTCTGCAGGTAATAATGTTAAAGAAGCATACTTCTTAGCTATAGATAAACAGCATGGCAATCTTGCCTTAACAAGAGTACATGATTTGGAGATGATAGATGCAAAAGAAAGAGTTAAGTATCTTAAAAATGTATTGGAAAGTAAAACAGTTCCTGATAGATGTTATAGTGATATTCCTGAAGGTAGTAGTGGGAATAGGAAGCTTGCTATTGGGTGTGTTTTTTGTCCTCATAAAAGAGAGTGTTGGTCTGATGTTAACAATGGTAAAGGACTTCGTGCATTTAAGTATGAAAGGGGTACAACATATCTTACACAAGTTTATAAAGAACCTAGAGTTCAAGAAATAATAGATTGGTAAAGGAAATAAAATGGTAGCAAAAGCATATATATTAGAAGCAGTTATGTCTCACTATACAGCAGAGAGAGATAAAGCATTAGCAAATATTAAAATACATATTAACAATCCTGTGGGTGTAGGTGAACACCCTAAGATTGTAGAAGATGTTATTGAATTAGTACATAAAGCATCTGAAGCAAAAGATGCAATAGAGATGTTACATACAATAGTAAATGATGAAAAAGAAAATTGATATATTTATAGATGTAGAACACAAGAAACATGAAGCACCTGAACGTGGTTTATTTTTATCTGTTATCTTACAAGCATTATTAGACGCAACTAATAGTAAAAGTAAAGTAAATAAAGATAGAGCAATAGCATGGTTCTTTTGTAGTGTTGGTGTTACGTGTGATAACTTTGAGCAGATATGTGACCATGCAGGATTAAGTCCTTCATATACAAGAAGTTTTGCATACAAAGTTATTCATTCACCAGACTTAAAATATGTTAGACAAAGAATAAAAAAGATGTTATAATATGGATTTTAATTTATTAACATGTTTTATTACAGGAATATTATTGGGTATGTTTATTGTTTTAATAGCATACTTTTTAACTAAATTATAGGAGAGAATTATGGGATTAATGGATAAGGCTATAGCAGATACAGTAAAAGAGAAAAAAGATTTTAAGAAAATAAACTTAGAGAAAGAAGCTAAGATTGCTACAGATAGACAGGTAGGTGGTGACCATTACAAAACATGTAAGATACAACCTGTTGACTATATTGTAGAAAATAACCTTACTTTTCTTGAGGGTAATGTAGTAAAATATATTACTAGACATAGAAGAAAAGGTGAAGGTGCAAGAGACATTGAGAAAGTAATACATTATTGTGAATTAATATTGGAGAAAGATTATGGTAGAGAATAATTTAAACGAAAAACAAGAAACATTTTGTCAACATTATGCAGTTAGTCATAATGCTGCACAATCTGCACGTGAAGCAGGATATTCACAAAAGTCTGCATATAATCAAGGTTATAGATTGTTAAAGGTATCAGAAGTTATGAATAGAATTAACAATATTGAAGATAAAAATAAAAATAAAAGTATTAATTTTAGTATTGTAGACGAATATATATATCAATATGAAGCATGTAAAAGAAATGGTCATTCTAATAGTGCTTTAAAAGCTTTAGAAAAAATTGAAAAATTTAAAACTACTGAATCAGAAAGAATTAAATCTTTAATAGAAAATAATAAGTTATATGAGCAACAAATTATAAATTTACAAAAAGAAAATGTAGATTTAAAAAGTACAAAAGGGTTAGATATTAAAAAAGGTTGGTTATATATAATAAGTAGAGAAGGTCTTATTAAGATAGGAAAAACAACTAATTTAAAAAATAGAATACAATCTCATAAATCTCAGTCTATAGGATTATTATTTAAATTTTTAAATGCATATGTTGTAGATGATTTTCACAATATGGAACGTGAGTTAATTAAAATATTTAATAATACAGGAACATCAGTAACAAAAGAAAGTGAGTGGTATCAACTAGAAGAAACAAAAGCTTTAAATTTATTTAAAGAATCTATAAAAATAATACATACTAAAAATTTAAATAATATTTTAGGAGAATTAAAGGGGGTTATCAATGGGAAATAACTATTTACCAACAGAATATCAGACGTTTATTCATGCATCTAGATATGCACGTTGGTTACCAGATGAAATTAGAAGAGAAACATGGATAGAAACAGTAACTAGATTTACTAATTTTTCACAAATACATTTAAAGAAAAATTTAGGTATAGAAATAGATAGTGAAATTTGGAGAAGAATAGAAGATAATATTATAGGGTTATCTGTTATGCCTTCTATGAGAGCATTAATGACAGCAGGTGCTGCATTAGAAAGAGAGAACATAGCAGGATATAATTGTTCATATATTCCTATTGATAATCCAAAAGCTTTTGATGAAGTATTATATATTCTTATGAATGGTACAGGTGTAGGTTTTTCTGTTGAAAGACAATACATAGATAAGTTACCTACTATACCAGATAGAGAGTTTGAGAAAACAGATGATGTTGTTTCTGTTAATGATTCAAAAGAAGGTTGGGCAAGAGCATTTAAAGATTTAGTATCTTATTTATATACTTGTAGAATACCTAAAATAAATATAAGTAAAGTTAGACTTGCAGGTGCTAGATTAAAAACATTTGGTGGTAGAGCAAGTGGTCCTCAACCTTTAGTAAATCTATTTGATTTTACTATTGATAAATTTAAAAATGCTAAAGGTAGAAAATTATCTTCTATGGAGTGTCACGATATTGTGTGTAAGACTGGTGAGGTTGTGGTTGTAGGTGGTGTACGTAGGTCAGCTCTTATATCTCTGTCTAACTTATCAGACCAGAGATTAAGAGTTGCCAAGTCTGGTGCATGGTGGGAAACAAATCCAGAAAGAGCATTAGCTAACAACTCAGTAGCATATACAGAGAAACCTGATGCAGGTATTTTTATGAAAGAATGGTTAGCATTATATGAAAGTAAGTCTGGAGAACGTGGTATCTTTAATAGAAAGTCTGCACAAGAAAAAGCTAGAGAGAATGGTAGACGTAATGGTGATTGGGACTTTGGCACTAATCCTTGTAGTGAAATTATATTAAGACCTAATCAGTTTTGTAATCTTACAGAAGTAGTTGTAAGACCAGATGATACAGAAGATATGCTACATAGTAAAATAGAAGTAGCTACTATACTAGGTACAATACAAGCAACACTAACAGACTTTGGTTATCTTAGAAAAAGATGGCAAACAAATACAGAAGAAGAAAGATTACTTGGTGTATCTCTTACAGGTATTATGGATAATGGTATACTATCTAGAATGAGAACTGCTTTACCAGATATATTAGGTAAGATGAGACATAAAGCTGTAATGGTAAATGCAGAGTGGTCAAAGAAGTTAGGTATACCACAGTCAACAGCTATCACATGTGTTAAACCTTCTGGCACAGTTAGTCAATTAGTTAACTCTGCTAGTGGTATTCATGCTAGACATAATCCTTATTATATTAGAACAGTAAGAGGAGATAAGAAAGACCCTTTAACACAGTTTATGGCAGACCAAGGCATACCTTGTGAAGATGATGTTATGCAACCTAATAACTCTGTGTTTTCTTTTCCTATGAAAGCAGACCCTGGTGCTATATATAGATATACTATGACTGCTATTGAACAGTTAGAGATATGGAAGTGTTATGCACAACATTGGTGTGAACATAAACCATCAGTAACTATATCTGTTAAGGAACATGAATGGATTAATGTAGGTAATTGGTGTTGGGATAATTTTGATACACTATCTGGTATATCATTCTTACCTTTCTCAGACCATACATATCAACAAGCACCTTATCAAGATATAGACGAGATGCAGTATAAAGAATTAGAATCTAAGATGCCTAAAAATATTGATTGGAGTAAATTACAAAATTATGAAACAGAAGATAATACAAGAGGTTCACAGGAGTTAGCTTGTAAAGCAGGGTCTTGTGAGTTAGTAGATATATAATGTTAGATTATATTGTTATTATAATATGTATATCATTAATATTAAATGTATTATATACATAAAAAGTTCTTGACTTTCATATATTTATACTGTATAATTACATAAATGAGTGCCAGAGATGGACTCTTTTTTAACTTGCTTATTTAAGGAGATAAATATATGTTTGAAGTAGATACATTTTCAAGACAAGCTATTGGCTTTGATAGATTGTTTGATGTAATGAATAACATGAGAGGGAAAGATGTAAATTATCCACCTTATGATATTATAAAAGAAGATGAAGAAACTTTTATTATAGAGTTTGCTTTATCAGGATTTAGTAAAGATGATTTAAATATTACTGTAAAAGAAAATCATCTAACAATAGAGGGTGATTATATAAAGTCAGAAGATTTAGAATACTTGCATAAAGGTATTGCTAAGAGGTCTTTCACTAGGGACTTTGTTCTAGCAGATACGTTACACGTTGAAGACGTTACATTCAATGAAGGTATATTAAGAGTTACTCTTAAACAGATTGTACCTGAAGAACAAAAGCCTAAGAAGATTAAGATTAATTAAGTTTATAAATTAGGGGGTTGAAATATACCCCTATTTTTTTTGAGGAAATATATGAAAAAGTTATTAATATTATTATTTTTTTTTACTACTGTTAGTTATTCAGGAGATAATATTTTGGATTCACTAGGTTATAGATACTATCATGATTTAGATAATGAACATGATGGTTCAAAGTTTAGAGCTTATGCTACAAAAAATTTTTATCAAAGTAAATTAAAGTTTGCTTATGAAAGAAAAAGAACAGGTCGTGGAGTAGAAGCAGGTACATGGTTCATTGACCATGAGTATAAATTTTAAAGGATGCATATGCTATTAAAAAAAACAATGGTAAACACAGTTTACGTAGGGTATGACCCTAAAGAACATACTGCTTATGAGGTATTAAAATTTTCATTAGAAAGAATATCCACTAAACCTGTTAGAGTTATACCTTTGAGAAGAGATATACTTACAAAGATAGGTATATATACTAGAAAACATAATAGCATAAGTGGTCAAGACTATGATGAGATAGATGGTAAACCTTTTTCTACACAGTTTAGTTTTAGTAGATTCTTAATACCTGCATTAAATATGTATGAAGGTCTAGCTTTATATATGGATTCTGATATGTATGTAAGAGCAGATATAAATGAACTATTTAAAATGTGTGATAATAATTATTATCCTATACATGTAGTTAAACATAAGTATGAACCTAAAGATAAAAAGAAAATGGATGGTAAGGAACAACATGTTTACCCTAGAAAGAATTGGTCTAGTTTAATTATGTTTAATTGTGGTCATGAAGTAAATCAAAAACTGACACCACAAGATGTTAATACTAAATCAGGTAGATGGTTACATACCTTTCAATGGTTACCAGATAAAGAAGCAGATATAGGTACAATACCTGAAGAATGGAATTGGTTAGACAATCATTCCTCTACAGATATAGATGCAAAGAATGTTCACTTTACAACAGGTGGTCCTTGGTTTAAAGACTGGGGTTCTAAAAGAGATAAAGATGTAAAGTATGCTATTGAATGGTCTAATGATGCCCAATGGTTACAAACTCAAGGTATATTAGATGTTAATAAGGATTATATGATATGAAAATAAATTTTGTTACATCTTTTAATGAAGACTTATATAATAAATTTGGTACTTTATTTTTTAAATCTATCTACGAAAATTGGGAACCTAGTTTAAAAGTAAAAGCTTATCACCATAACTTTCCTGCTGATAAATATTCATTAGAAAAACATATTGACTATACAAATCTTGAAGAACATAGAAAATATAAAAGATTTATAAAAGAAAATGCTGTTCATAATGGAACAGAAGATGGTAAGATACCTTATAATGATAAACTTGATGCTATTAAATGGTCACATAAAATGTTTGCTTTAACTGACCATGCATTTACATTAGCAGAAAAAGATAAAGAACCAGGTTGGTTAGTGTGGGTAGATGTTGATTCTTATGCATCAAAAAGATTAACACAAAAAGATTTAGAAAAAATATTAACTGATAATGTAGACATAGTACATACAGGTAATCATTCTTTTATTGCTTTTAATTTAAATAAAAAACCACCACTAGATTTATTATGGGATTTAAGAAGAACCTATATGAATGGTGAGGTTATACAATATAGAGAATGGACAGATAGTTTTATTCTTGAAAGACTTTTAAATATATACAAAGCTCATGGTTTAAAAATTTATGATGCTAGAGATATTATACCTAGTTATATAATACATATGGAAGGAGTTTCTAATTCTAATATATTACCACTAAGAGATTTAAAAGGTAATCGTATATTTGAATTATCAAAAGATAATGTAACACAAGATATTAAACCTGCAAGATATGAAAGAAATGCAGAACTTATAAGACATTTTAAACCTAAAACTATATTAGAAACTGGTACATGGAATGGTGGTCGTGCTATTGAAATGGCATTAGCTTCTTTTGAGAACACAGATACAGTAGAATATTATGGTTTTGATTTGTTTGAAGATGCTACAATAGAAACAGATAAAGAAGAGTTTAATGTTAAAGCACATAATACTATGGAAGCTGTAGAAAAAAGATTAGAAGAATTTAAAGTTAAGATGAAAGAAAAAAATAAAACATTTAATTATGTTTTAACTAAAGGTAATACAAGAGAAACATTAAAAGCTGAAAACTTATTTAAATTTTTACCTACTATAGATTATGCTTTTATAGGTGGTGGTGATAGTGTAATAACAAAACAGAGTGATTATGATTGTTTAAAACATATACCTGTTATTGTTATAGATAACTATTTTTCTAAAGATAAAGATGGTAATACAGTTAAACCAGAATATTGTGGAACTAATAAAGTAAAAGATAGTTTATCTAAAACTATTAAAAATAATATATTACCTAGTGAAGATTTAGTAAGAGGTGGTGGTAATACACATTTATTATTAATTGTAAATGATGATAAGTTACCTTCTCCACCTAGACATTTATTTAGTGTACCTATAAAAGTAAATCCTAGAGATTGTGTACCTAAAGATTATATAAGAGATAATATTAGAACTAATTTTAAATTAATAGATAAATGGTTAGGTAAGTTTCCTATGCATGATAACAAATGTATTATAGTATCAGGTGGACCTTATACAGATTATAAAAAATTACAGGCATTAATTAAAAATAATCCTACAGCAAAGATAGTAGCTGTTAAACATTCTTATGGAAAGTTATTAGAACATAATATAAAACCTTGGGCATGTGTTGTATTAGACCCTAGACCTATCACAGGTAAAAGTACACATGGTATTATAAGAAAAGATTTATTTAAAAATATAGACCCAAGCACTAAATTTTTTGTAGCTTCTATGACAGACCCTTCTGTTACTAAATATTTAATAGAAAGAAAGGCAAACATATGGGGATGGCACGCATTTACAGAATCATTACGTGACCCTGAAGAACAAAAGAAAGGTATACATAATAATGTAGTAACTCTTAATAAAGATTTAGGATTACCTGAAGGTACTACATTAATAACAGGTGGTACTTGTGCAGCTATGAGAGCATTAGGTATTATGCATACTATGGGATTTAGATTCTTTGAGTTATTTGGTTATGATTCTAATATGGAAGAACCTACTAATGAACAAAAGAAAGAAACAACAGGTGCTGAAGATGAACAACCAAGACCTAAATATTTTAAAGTATCTGTTAATAAACAAGAGTTTTGGACAACAGGTGAGTTACTTGCATTAGCACAGGACTGTGAAAAATATTTTAATGAATCACCTATGGAGATGGATATTAATTTTCATGGTGAGAATACTTTAGTTTCTGCTTTATGGAAGCTATCCAATAGATATAAATTAAAACAACAATCTTTTAAAGGTGATTTATAATGAAACCCTCTAAAGAATATTATGAATTAATTGATGCATATAAAATAATACATCAAGAAGAAGGTAAGTTTAGAGGTATTAGTTTAACACCTCTTGTTCCTACTCTTGTAAATCTTACTAAAGAAAATAATTGTAAAACATTATTGGATTATGGTTGTGGTAAAGCCATACCTTATGATAAAGATAAATGTAATGAGATGGGATTAAAGAATACTGTTCAAGAATTGTGTAATATAAAAGAATTTTATTTATATGACCCTGCCTATGAAAAGTATTCAACACTACCTGATAAAAAATATGATATTGTAATATGCACAGATGTATTAGAACATATAGCAGAACAAGATATAAACTATGTTTTAACTAAGATATTATCTTATAGTAATAAAATAGTATTTTTAAATATTTCTTGTCAACCTGCTTTAAAACATTTTAAACAAGGTAATCTTAAAGGTAAAAATTTACACATATCTGTGTTTGACCCTTCATGGTGGGCACATAAGATAGGAAGAGTTTGGAATAAATTTAATCATTTAAAAATATATACGTTATGTGAAACTAAAGAAGGAACACATGCTACGTGTATTAAAAAGGAGAAAAAGTAATGGCATTAACAGCATTAATAGCACCTGCTACTAAACTAATAGGTAAGTTTATAGAAGATAAAGACCAGAAAAATAAACTTGCACATGACTTAGCAACTATGGCAGAGAAACATGCACAAGAATTATCTAAAGGACAAATAGAAGTTAATAAAGAACAAGCTAAACATCCTAGTTTATTTGTATCAGGAGCAAGACCTGCAATAATGTGGGTATGTTGCCTAGGATTACTATGGCAGTTCTTTGTAGGACCTGTATTAACATGGGCTACAGGTATATGGTTTCCTGATATGGTTCCACCACAGCTAGAAGTAGAAGGATTAATTACATTAGTAATGTCACTTTTAGGACTTGGAGCAATGAGGTCATTTGAAAAATCAAAGAATGTAGCAAGAGATAATTTAAAGTGACAACAGTATTTTTATTAGTATTATACTTAGGACAAGTACAACAGGAAAGTAATATGGTATTTGCAGATATTAATAGATGTAGATATTTTGCAAGAACATTAATGAGACAACCTGCTGTACCTGGTGGTGCTAAATATAAAGCTATATGTAAACCTATAGAAGTAGATGCTAATAATCCAAAAGTAAGGATATACAGATGAATATATTACAATATATATGGTATAAATTAAGAGAAATAGATTCTATGTATTATGAGGTAACAGCTTACATAATAATTACTATATTAATATGTGGTGGATTTAGTTGGATTACAAGTAAGATATGAATTATTTAAAAACAATATATAATATTAAAACATATTTAAGAAACAATAGGAGTAGATATATGGAATTAGTTTTACATGCAGTTATTACTGGACTTATTGCAGGTTTAGTTCTTATATTAATATAGGTATATAAATGGCATTAAAAGAAAAGTATGAGAAGTTTGCACAAGGTATGGTTATTCATAACAATGCTACAGAAGCAGCTAGATATGCAGGATATACAGCAAACTCTTCTCATGCATTAGCTAATACAGGATTTAGATTAAAGAATTTACCTGAAATAAAAGATAGAATAAAAGAATTAGAAGATAATCTTGAAACTAATGTTGATGTTATTACTGAGATAGAAAGACAATATGATTTTGCAAAGAGTAATGGGCATACTAATAGTGCTATTAAAGCTTTAGAGTTACTATCTAAGATAAGGGGAGCAAAGAGTGATAAAGAAGTAAACACTTCTCCTGAAGGACTAGAACAAAATATAATTAATTCACTTAATATATTAGGTAAAAAGAAAGTAGAAAATATAATTAGTAAGTGTGATTTTAATCAACAGATAGAATCAAGTACAGAACAGCACCAACAGCACCAAGAAAAAATATCACAAGAACACCAAGAATAGTATTCTCTATCATCTGTGCTTGTTTTCTTTTAGCTTCTGCTATTGCTTCTTTCTTTTTCTTTCTTATGTTTACTTGTATTCTAATTACTTCATTCCAAGCATTAGGACCATAATGCATATTAACAAAGTTACGAAGTTCATTCTCCATCTGCTGTGCTTTTTTAAGAGCAGCAAAAGATTCTAAAGCTTCCTCTTCAACAGAACCAAAAGACCTACCTTTTGCTTTATTATGACCTTCTTTAACCTCTTGAATAGCACCCATCCATCTGCCAAGGTCTTTGGACATACCTTCAATTTCTTTCCCAACTTGAAATCCTCTTTTAATTGCATTATATGCAGTTGTAGCAATACCAATAGCTGATATAGGGTCCACATCATCTCCTTATTTATAAGACCATATCCAAGGTCTTGGACTCGTTATTGATTTTCTAGGCATAGTATCTAAATGTATAAATCTTTTAGCATGTATTCCATTTTGTTTAACACCTATACCTGTAAAACCTAACTCCATAGCTAGTTTAACTATCTCAAAAGCTTTATGTCCAGAGCATACAACATCAACAGCACAACCTTTTAAATGTGCAGATTGTTTGCTACCACCTATAGCTATATTATGTGATTCACTTCTATAACCAGAACTAATAGTCATAGGTTGTTTTAATTTATCTCTTAGCTCATCAAGCTTACTCATAAACTTTTCATCCATATGTACCTCACCTGTACCTTTACATCTTAATTCTTCTTCAGAAAAGTATTTCCATCTAGTTACCATTAGCTTGTCTCCTTATCATATCATCTATCTTACTTTCTAGTCTATCAAATCGTTGCATAAGTTGTGTCATATCATCTTTAACATCTTCTTTAGTGGCATACATAAGTGCCATGTTTTCTTTAGACTTAGATAGCTCATCTTTTACTTTACTAATAGCACCAGATGTAGAACGTATCCACCATAGAAATCCACCTATTGCCATAGTTAATATTGCATTCCATATCATTGTCATATCTGCCATTGTTTACTCCTGTTCTGTTTCTTGTATTTCTAGTAAAGGTAAATTATCATATCTTGCTATAATAGTTTGTATTTCTTTTAAATTATTTACTGGTATACGTTGTTCGTTATTTAATCTAAGTAGAAGATTATTAATTTTTGGTGATGTTGATACTCCTTTTATGTTATTACCTGCATTTGCAATCATAGTGTTCATAGCTTTTTTAGGAAATTGTTTTGTTCCTTGAATAGTTAGTATATTGTATATATCTTTTGCTAGTTTTTTTCTAACTACATCACCACCTACTTTTTCATAAAATTCTAACTTTTGAACTTCATGTAAAAACTCTGCTAGTTCTTGTTGTCTTTTATAAGATGTTGCTAAAGCATTATTTAATTCTTTATAAAAATTTAATGTACTATCTTTATCAGTCCAATCAACATTAAAAGATTTATTTAAAGAGGAAAATAATTCTGAATCAGCACTTGATATTTTTTTTGTTAACCCACCTACTTTTATATTTATACTTCTATCTATGTCATCTGTTTGATGTTTAAAACCACTTAATGAAGCTATTTGGTCTTCATATCTTTTAGGGAAACCTGCATCTGTTGTTCCTAAACCTTTTTTTATTTCATTATTTACTGTTTCTGAATTAAGTGATTTCCATATATTTTCACCTGTAGTATAGGTTCCAGGTACAAATGCTTTACCAATATTTAAACCATCTGCAAATCTTCTTTTTATATAATCATCAGACTCTTTATATAAAGATTTACCTTCTTTAGTTGTTCCTCCTCTAACAAAAGAATCTAATAATGGTTCTACTAATAAACTTTCATTAATAAAAGGAGCAAAAGCACTTTCACTTGCTGATAAAAGGTCATTTAATTTTTTTTGTATTTCATCTACATTACCACTTTGTAAAGAAAACATAAATGGAAAAAACTTTTCACCTAATTGAATTATAGGAGCATGAGGTAAAGTATATGTTAAATTTCTAGAACGAACTTCTCGTTTACCTGTTTTAGGATTTTTAAATATAGGACTTATATATTCTCTTATCTCATCTTTTTGCCAATCAGCTCCTAATAATCTTAATATCTTATCATCTTCTAATCTAATACCAAACTGTTTACGTTGATGTTGTAAATATTGTTGACCTGCAATAAATGCAGTTGTTAAACCTGCAAGTCTAGATGCACCTGCTCTTACTAATTGTGGATTACCTGCTTCTAATGAGCCAACTTTAGGTAAACCTTTTAATATATCACTTGAACCAATCTTAATTATTTCTTTTGTATTTCTAAACATCTCTGCAGTAAATGCAGGAAAAGCACCTATTGGCATCCTTCTTAATTGTTTAATACCTCTAGGTATCATATTATATGTTGGCATGGTATTTTTAACAACCTCTGCTGCTAAATTTCTTAACTGTTCTTCTGTAGCTTTAGGATATGCTCTTGAATATCTTTGCATTTCTCTATAAAAAGCAACAGCTTTCATAACATCATCTTCTGCAGAATATACATCACCTGCTACTTTCATAGTTTTATCATAAAACTTTTTTACAAAGTTATCTGTATTTTTAAAAGCATCATCCATACTTTGTATAATAAACTGTGCTCTTACTCCACTACTTAATACACCTCTTTCTGTTAAATCTCTTACTTCTTTTAATGCTTGAGGAGTTCTTTTAGTTAATACCATTGCTGCTTGTGGAAGTTCTTTTGCTACCCCTACTCCTAAATTACCATTTGCTCCTAATAATATAAAGTTACCCTCAAGGTTTTTAATATGTGTTACACCTGATAAAGATGTTTTTGCTCCACTAACATAACCACTCAACCCATAATATCCTCTTAAGAAAGGATTAACATCATCACCTATAGGTTTTAGTTCTGTTCCTGTTTGTAATATTTTTTTAAATTCAGGAGTTGTAAAAACTCTAGCCAAAGGATTAGCATTATCTCCAAAAGCTCTAAGATAATTATTAGCTAAATCTGATAACTCTGATGAAAATTTACCTGATGGTGCAAAACCCATTTGCATTTCTTTTTTTGGTAATATTTTATATAAATCTACACCATAGTCTGATTTAGCTATCTTTTCTATATTTTTTAAAAAGTTATGTTCTACTACTAATGAACCTAGTTTCTTTGTTGTTTCATTAAATTTAACTAAGGGGTCATCTATAGGTCCTAATATAGCTCTAAATGCAGGGTCTATATTTTTTCTTGCAGTTAATACTTTACCAAAAGCATGGTCTTTTACAGCTTTAGAACTTCCTAAATTTAATATATCTAAATTATCTACATCTTTAATTCCTTTTTTATTGATGTAGTTCATTAACATACCATCTATATTATCTCTAGTAGCATTAGGATAAGATTGTTTAATTACTCTTCTTGCTAATTGAACAGCTTCAAATGCTTCTCCCTCTGTGGCTTTACCATCTTTTAATATCTTTGTAACCTCTTTAATATATTTAGGGTCTGTAAAAGCTTTAAAATCTTGAGTTAAATACAAACCTAAATTTTTATCTATAGTAGTGTTTAAACCTTTTGATATACCTAAATTTTTAGTTTCTTCTGATAAAGAATCAATAATACCTCTAAGTCTTCTAACACCTAATTGCATCTCAGGTTTTAATTCTTTATAAGCAGCACCACTAATACTTTTTTCTTTTTTTAATAAATTATCATAATGTTGTTCTATAATAGATTGCTCTGCTTTTGTTCTTTTCTTAAAAGGTTTATCTAATATTTTTAATATTTCTGGTGTTGCATCATCTTGTAAATTAGGAGTTTTACCTAAAGCATTTTTTATTACTAATAGTTCATCATCACCTAATTCATTATAACTTTTACCATAAACTTTTTTAATTAATTTTTCAAATCTTTTTGTTTCACCTTTTGCAGCTATTGCTAAACTTTTTAATGCACCTTCTTTTTGTGTAAAAGCTCTGTATGTTTTTTGGTCCATACCTTGTCTAGATGTAAAAAATCTAGAAAGAAAATTTGTGCTCATTTTTCCTTTCTTAGGGTCACTTAAAACATCTATAGGTTGAGATAAAATAGTTTTAAATATAAACTTACCTGTATCTGGGTCCTCTACTATTTCTGTTTCTTTTACTTTAACATTCTTGACTGGTTCTCCTATACCACTTTTAATAGCTTCATCTTTTTTTAAAGTTCTTTGTGTACCTCTAATAGCACTTGTTGCAAGTTTACCTAAATCTATACCACCTTTTATTACAAGTCCTGCAGTTTCAAATACACCACTTACTGCTGCTGAATCAATAGCTTTCTTTACTACCTTTAAAGCATCAGGGTCATCAGGATTAATAGCTAATTTTTCTAATGGTTTAGCTGTTTCAGGAAAAGTAGTTATTAAAAAATTAGAAAAGTTTTCATCTTTATTACCAACTAAAACTTCTGCTCCTGTAAAAGAAGCTAGTCTATTAACTACTTTGGGTAAGTTAGGAACAGATTTAGTTAAAGCTTTTGAGATAGCTGTTGTTCCTGTTATTAAAGAACCTATCTCTCCTGCTACTTCTTGAACTTTTGTAGTTGGAGGGTCAAATGTTTCTTTTGCTACACCATATACTCTAGATGTATAAGGATTATTAGAAAGATAGTCATCAACTTTTTTTGCTTTGTCACCTATAAATTCTTCTGCAGCTTCAGGTAAAACAGCTTCTGCCAGTTGACCAACACCTTTTGCTACTGACCTTACACCTGCTTGAATAGGTTTAATAATAACTTTTTCTTGAAAGGTATCATAATCTTTTTGTAGATGTCCAGGTGCTAATAAATTTAATCTTTTTTTAGATAATCCTAATGCTTCTGCTTCTCTAAACTTAGCTTCATGTTCTTGTGCTTTTTTAGACTCTAAAGTAAATTCATCAAAATCAAAACCTTTTGATTCTACATATTCTTTAACATCCTCTACAGACTTAACATTGCTATTATTATCATTAAGTTGATTTATTACATCCTCACGTAAATCTACGTAAGTATTTGTCATATAATTTAATGTCATATTAGTTTGTTACTTGTTTAACTTTAGGAGAATTTAAATTTAATGCTTCTAAAACTTTATTTGTATTTACACCATCTGGATTTTGTACATTATATTTAGAAGTAACTTTTTTCTTTGCATCTTTTTCAGTTATATCACCCAATTTTATAGCATCTGATAATGAACCTTTAGCATATGCAATAGCTTTAGATTGATTATTATCAAATTTATCTAATCCTTGTTGATATTTAAAACTTAAAAATTGGTCATAAAGAGCATATTTATTTAATGTAGATTGGTTTACTGCTGTACCATCTGCTTTTTGTATACCAGTAATTTTACCATCAGTATAAATAGCTCTTGCACCTGTTAAAGAAATACCAAAATCTTTTAAATCATTAATAGCAGCAGAACTTGCTTTTGCTAAATCTAAACTAGATGCTTTTAATTTAGCTTGATTTAATTTAGATGTGGCTCTAGATGATAATATTGCTTCTTTAGATTTTAATGCTTCTAATATAGCTTTAGCACCTTCTAAGTTACCTTCACCTTGAGCTTGTTTTAATTTAACTTTTAGAGATGCTATTTCTTTTTGTGTATCTCCTGCAGTTTTAGCAACACCTGGTAAAATTTGTAATCCTGCACCTAATAAATTACCTGCTTGACTAGCTTCTGGTGATAATATTCTTTGACTTATATCACCTAATACTTTAGATTGTAAATAAGCAGGGCTTGTTAAATATCCATATGTTTTTTCAATATCTTTTAATCCTTCTTGTCTTTGTTTTACTGCAGACCTAACATCACCTATTGCTGTTTCTAATTCATCTTGAGGTCCTATTTGACCTGGTACAGCTCTCTTAACTAATCCTGCAATACCACCACCAGTTTTACCTTGTCCAAATACAGGTTTACCAGTAAAGGTTCCATACAAGCTACCTACACCTGCTAGTCCACCTATAAGCTGTTGACCTAAACTAGGTTGTGGAGGTGGAGGAGGTGCAAACTGTGTTGTTGTTAATGGAGTGCCTGATACTACTTGTTGATATTTTTGCATAGCTGAATAAGGCTCATCTTTTTCTTGTAAGAATTGTCTATAAGCTTCATCTAATGCTGCTTGTGTTTGTTGTTGTTTTTGTTCACCTACAGCTTGTTGAGCTCCTATTTCTGCTAAACCTGTTTTAAATCCTGCACCTGCTATGTTAGCTAAGTTTGTAGAAGCTTGTCCTTGTCTCATTCTTTCAGCATCTAATGCTGCTCTAGCATCTGCAAATGCAGCTTGACTACCTTTAGTTTGTATATCACTTAATAACTTTTGTTGTTCTCCTAATGATTGTGCTTCTAATAATGTACCTCTAGTACCACCAAAAGAACCTTGAGCTACTTGTGCTGCTCTTATCTTAGGTAATACATTTTGTTCAAAAGCTTTTTGTGATTCTCTTTTTTCTATATCTACAACAGCTTGTTGATAAGGAGACATAGCTTCTTGTATCTGTGCACCTGTAATACCTGATGCAGCATCTCTTGTTAATTGTTCTGCTTCTGCATACTTAGGTGCAGTTGCTCCTTGTAATCCTGCTATCCCTGTAAATGCTTGTTCTTGTTCTGGAGCAAATTGTGCAATCGTAGGACCTTCATAAGGAGTGTATCCTTCTTCAACTCTTTTATTATATAGTGCCTGTGCTTTACCTAATATATCTGTATAATAAGGTTTTAACTGTTCAGGTATTTCTGTAACTGATAAGGGTTGTGCACCTACTACAGGTTGTGCAGGTTGTGACCCAAATAATGAAGATAATATTGCCATTCTATACTCCTTGTACCATTGGTTTTAAAGCAGCTAACCCATCTATTTCATTAGGTTGTTTTGTATTACCAAATGCTTTTTCTCTAATTTGTTTAATTGTTTTATCCATAACTCTTGCTCCCTCTGCAGGATTACCATCACCTAATGCTGCCATTGTGTAGCTATCTACTACATACTCTGTAGGACTTACTGCTAATGTTCCTACTTGTTCTTGTCCTTCTTTAATAGGCATATAAACATTATCATCCATACCACCACCTTGACCAGGAACCATACCACTAAACTCACTACCTCTAGCCATAGATATTAAACCACCTTGTGCTGTTTCTACTACTTCTGTAGGCTCATAAACAGTTCTACCCCTATACTGATATCTACCACCACCTAAAGCTCTATTTAAAATTTCATCTATAGTTCTAATAGGAATAACTCCTGTCATATCATATACAACTCTTTGTGAATTATAACCATCAGGATATTCTACTGTATAACCTTCTCTTCTTAAAGCTTCATCTTCTTCTTCTTGTCTTCTTTTTGCTAATTCTTTTTGTTCTTCCATTTCTACATAAGAGCTACCTAAATCTCCTGTTACTCCTTTAGTTGCTATATTTAATAGTCCTGATTTAGTCATTGGATTAAAATCTTGTGCAATAGCACCACTTACATCTTTTACAGATTGAGGTACATATTCTCCTACTGCAGATGTTGTTCTTTGTAATAGGTTAGGAGCATAAGGGTCTGGCATAGTTGAAACTGGGTCAACAGTTGGTGTAAATCCTCCTCCAGAAATAATATTATCTGCATTTCTAGCAGCAATATCAACTTGTTGTTTTCTAAAAGCTTCTAAAGTATTAGCTGATTCTGCATTTTTTGCTGCTAATAAATTATTAGCTTCTGTAACTTTAGGGTCAGTAAAAGTTCCACCATATCCTCCATCTTTACCTGGAGTGTAAGTTGTTCCATCAAAAGTATTTGGTGCAGAGTCTGCTACTTCTAAAGCTCTTCCTTCAGATAAAATAGATTGTCTACTTGCATCAGTTGGGTCACCCATAAATGTTTTACCTGCCATCTTATTACTTACACCTCTAAAAGTCCCTGCAGTAACACCACTAATTAATCCTGCTTTAGCAGAATCTTTAAAACTTCTACCTGCTAATAAATTACCTGTAAGAGAACCAAGACCTGTTGTAAAACCAAACATACCAGGACCCATAGCAGCTACTTGTTGACTTAAAGTTAAACCTGCTCCTGCAGCTCCACCAAATCCCATATAAGCAGCAGCATAAGGTGCAGCTATAGCTAATGCAATAGGTGCTAATGTTTTAAATGCATCAGACTTAACAACATTTTTAACACCTTTTGCAGCACCTTTAACAATTCTTTTACCTGCTCTAACTATTTTATTTAAAAATACTTCAGGCATACCTGTTGTTGGATTAATAGTTACAGTTAACATAGAAGATAA
>VMHT01219508.1_pt1 | contig 26021 bp, 19 predicted proteins | sample 4693611 | NCBI WGS metagenome assembly VMHT01 (sample SAMN12280063, study PRJNA550983) | marine metagenome | isolation source: seawater sampled from same location over 5 years 0.02-0.2 micron viral filtrate | place: USA: collected off the coast of southern California halfway between the port... ...
CCCACCGCGATTCGAACACGGGTTGCTGGCTCCGCAAGCCGGCGTGATATCCAAGCTACACTATAGGGCCTTGGTGGTCGGTCCACCGACCGCTTGGATATAAGCGCAACGGGTTGCGTTTTCTTGTTGTAAAACAGAGCAACAAGCAAGGCTTCATCACGCCCTGCCGCTTGGGAGCATCATGGCCGTGGAACTTGCTCGTCGGGTCGATTACCCGATGCTGGATGGAGCAAACATCGCGTACTTCCCTCGAATTTTTGACCTCGCACACCGTTTTTTTGAAGAGGCGTGGGAGCCAATGTGTGGCGTTTCTTACCCGACGATGATCAATGAGCGAAACATCGGATTCCCGGTCGTCCATGTCGAAACTGATTTTGAGGCGCCCCTGCGTTACGGGGACACAGTGCACGCAACCCTTTCCATCGAAAAAGTCGGAACCACATCGTGCACATGGTACTATGAGTTCCACAACCAACACGGCGATGCACTATGGCGAAGCACACAAGTGACCGTGTGCGTGAACATGGACTCGCTCAAGCCGATGAATATCCCAGACGACCTTCGCAAAGGTCTGCTCGAACATCTCAGGGTGGTGACAGAATGAGCGATATGGATTTGGGGTTTTCAATGAGGATGGAGGATGAAGATTCTGTCCCAACGCCTCCGATCGATATGTTTGCCATTCGACCCGATACCAAGGGCCCAAAATCGGTAGCAGTGCTGATCATACTGGGCGCTTTGCTGCTTGCGTTCCAAGCCTACGGAGATTACCAACTCCATTCAGCAACCGATCTTTCAGATGAAGAAGTCAACGCTCTGTTGACCACCCCTAACAGTCAGGCCAGCGATGCGGACGACGTTACGCCCGAACAATACCAAGAATTCCATGACGCAGCTCGAGAGTCCGGCGGCTATTTGATTCGTGCAGTAGGTCTTGGAATTGCTGCAGCCCTGATGTTTGTAGGAAGCGGGTTGTTGTTTGGCCTGAAGCCAGTAGGGGCTTGGTTGAACGTCTCTGCGGCAATCATCGGCCTGCTCTCAGGTGTGGTCGGCAGTTGGCTTCTTGGCGGCGCTGCAGCAGAGAACCTGACTGGTCCTCTGTTGCTCACTTACGAGATTCTGACGTACTTTTGCGGCGTGTGCATGATCACCTGCCTCAGCGTTGCAGGCCTTCCATTGTTGAACGCACGTGCCCGGCTTGCGCTCTATCCAAACGATAAGGTGACCTTGGTCATTGAGGAAGAGTGAATCTCATTCATCTGCCGGTCTTGGCCATTTTTTGGTGAGCGCCTTTTCAAGCCCTTCATCCAATGTAGCGTTCCACCAGTCGCTGCCCTGCCATATAGCGTACTTGCCGCGAATACCACGCAAGTCCGCCCCTGCGAATTTGCAGTTGCGGAAATTTGAGAGGTTCAATCTTGCTTTACGCAGGTCAGCACCGCGGAAATCTGCACCGTCAAAGGCAGACTTCATCAGATCAACTTCATACATTGAGGCGCGCCGGAAATCACAGTTTGAAAAATCCCCTTCCGTCAAATCCGCCCCATCGAGGATCGACCGTCGGAAATTAGAGCCAGCATGCCTCCCTTTTCTCAAGACCTGCGCCGCATGATTTTGGAATGACCAGTCAAGCACAACGGATTGTTGCTCGCCAGTTGATTCTCGAGGGTCATCGCCCCCGCCACCAGACATCACCATGATGCTGCCTCATGCAGTGGAGCGTTTATCAAGGTGAGCACGCCCTTCTTCAGTCAAGTGTGCAAATCTATTCTTGTCTTCTTTTCCAGGTGGGATGACCAAGAATTTTCGCTCTCGCAACCGGTTAAGGTAGAGTGAGAGGTTTCCGGGTGGATCAATCTTAGCGTCACTGAACAATTGGTTGATGACTCTAGGCGGGCTGTCTTGGATGCCTTCGACGCTCCGTAGGTAATGGATTGCCCCGAGCACTTGGTCGGGTTTTCGCTCCAATGAACAGGTCTCAAGAAGAACTCGGAAGGCCGACCCGCGCTCAGGCAGGCCCTTTTCCTTAGCAGCTGAAACTGCCGCCTCTAGGGCATCCTTACGTGCCTGAGCAAGGCGATCGAGCATGATGGTCCATGTATCATCTTGGCGATGAAGAATCAACTGTTCCTCCACTTCCATTGCTGCGCCTTCAAGGTCAATTTCAATGTCACCGGCGATGACAGAGACCTTGCTGTTTGCTTCCATCCCGTGCCCTCAACTTGAATTTGCAGGCCATTAGGGTATAATCCTTTATCGCTCGCGTTCCCCAAAAAAGAAGGCATGTTTAGAACAAATTCTTGCGTATTTGCGTTGATTGAGGCCAGTTTATCCGTAAGGGACTTGAAGGGCTTGTGACCACAGCGGAGCAGTGAAGACCATGAACGGCGCCCCCAGAACCGCTTCTCTCCTCCTTGTCACCTTGCTTCTTATGCAATCCTTTGCAGTCATTTCAGTAACCGCAAACCCGACAGGGGGAATCGTCAATACCTTCGATGGTGGTCAAGCGACTCCGAGCATCACCCTCACGGCAGGTCAAACCAACACGGGCCTAGGAATCGAAGTCCCACGCAATGTGACGTTCGAATCCGCTTCCTTCCTTGTCAACGCAAAGGATGAGGTCGCCTCACCTGGCCAAGTCTACATCGACATTGGCCAAGACGGCGTCAAGGAATGGGCCTTCGAAGGTCAAGGCTATGGCAATCTTGGCCATCAAAATTCGTTCTTTAATGGGAACTTATCGGCTGACATCCCTTCCAACGGTTCAGCCATCTCGCCACCGCTTTTCCTTCCGTTCGCGGCATCCATCGCCACCGCCCAAATCAACACCTCATTCTCGCCAGATGTCAATGGAGGCTTGCTTTCAATCGGTGCAGTAGCCGACTATGTATCTGATGATCTTGACAATGACACCCTCCCAGAAATCGTCGTGCTGTCAACAGATTTCGCAACCACTGGATTCAACGCAGGGGTGCTGTCTGTCGATTGGATGCCAACAACAGGACTTCACACTTCGAATTGGACTCAAACATGTGCCGGTGCAACAGAGGTTGATACAGGGGATTTCAATGATGACGGGTATGCAGACATCGTCGCTTTTGACTACGGTTCTGACCTTGCTTGCGTTCACTTTACCAACTCAACGAGCGGTGCTTTGGGGGCAGCCCAAGCATTGTCGTTGTCCTCTGGTAGCATCGCCGGCGCGGTTGGAGACTTCAACTCCGATGGGCATTCAGACGTTGTATCGATTCATTCGAACGGTATCTTTTCTTTGCGAACCTACAATGACAAAACCAGCGCTTTTGGAAACAATCAGACGCACACTGTCAACATGAATGGCTCAACTTCAGCAGCGGCCCTCACCATGCTGACAACCGGTGTGTTTGGGAACAATTCCACTCTGTTTAGTGCAGTTGTCACGGATTTCCTTGGCCACAGCACCCCTCTCTATTGGGTCAATGGCGCCGGAATCACAGAAAATCCGAATCATTTCGACGGTCTTGAATCACAACCAATTGTTGGCGATGTCGATGGCGACGGGGACCTCGACTTCATCGGTACAAATCAACAAGGTTACACAATTGCCCTGAACACTGGCTCGCAATGGAACACGACGAATGTTCTCTCTGCGGTTGCGCTCACTAATGCCTCAATCTTCGACCATGATGGCGACGGAGTAACATCCCTTATTGTGCCCAACCCGGGTGCAAGCGATGGTAACTCGCAAACCATCGATGGTAATTTGACCGTCTTTTCAGTGAATTCAACCGAGATAGGGAACGTCACTTCGGTGGTGCAGCCATGGTCAATCCCAACCGATGCAAAAGCCGTCGACATGAACGGCGATGGATACCCTGAACACATCATTTCTGCGGGAGACACCAGTCTTGGTTTGTTTATCGGTGCTTGGAATCAAATTGGTATGGACATCAACAACGATGGTCAAGACGATCTCCAAGCAACAGGTTATGCAGGTCATGCAATGTACGGCATGACCCCAATTTACATTCAAGATCCGATGGGGAATATCTCCTCGACTCTGGCCCCGTTGATGAACGGCTTACCTTACACTGCAGATGGGTTCAATGTCCGTCTTTCGACCATTAGTTTTTCCTTTTCAAACATCGGAGACGGTACGTTCAATCTCTCAGGAATGGACATTGGATACGATGCAGATTTCATCGTTGAGGACAATCCCTTTTCGGCAGGCAACCTCACCAACATCATCAACCAACAACAGACTGCAGGGACAGGCAGCTTTGTCGTACCTCTTCCGATCAATTCAACGATGAGCGGTACGTTAGCCGTATCTGGCCTCATTGCGCAATATACTCCCGGGGCCCCCAATCTCGCTTTGCCACCAACACCGGTCTTGTCGGTCATGGAATTGACCTCGGAGCGGGTTCAAATCGAATGGCAGGAAATGATGGACTTCGGCGATGATCTCATTGAATTCGAAGTGTTCCGAACCCTTGAAGGCGGTACGTTTGATTTGACCTCACCCTATTCGATTGAAGGGGCCAACATGTTTGTTGACGAGGAAGTAGTTCACGGTGACACGTACCAATATGCTGTGCGTTCCCTACACTCATTCGGTGTGACCAGCAACATGTCGACGCCGACAACACTGACCATTCCTTACCCATCTCCGCCTGCAGCAGTGGCCAACCTCACTGTGGTTGACACACCAAATGACACAGGTGGTTCGTTGGACATTTCTTGGGATATTTCCATCGATGGAGCCGTTGAATACCAAGTTTACATTGAATCACAAACCATTGATTCACTCGACAATCTCACCGCTCTTACGACCATTCCTCATACCACCACAGCCCCTACAATGATGTTGAACACCACGGCCCTTGGCATTGCAACCATCGATAACGACGGGACCTACGTTGCGGTTGTAGCATTCGATAGTTATGGCAACGCAACAACCGAGTTTAGCATGGTCGGGCCAGTCGTATCCCTCAACAATTCACTGCGCTCAGCAGAACTTACCTACGAACTATCCACAACAGGTTCGAGCGAAAACGATGGGTTTGGACTGAGCGCTTTGGATTCAGTCTACCTCAACATCACCCTTGCCAGCGGCGAATCGCTCTTGGCCGGCGAATCGCTCGAACTGACGATTGAAGCAGCAGCAGCCAGCCTCACCCTTTCTGGTACCACTGATGCAAATGGTGTCTGGCAGGCAATTGCGGTTGAGGACCTCACCGAACTTGGAGCGACATTTACCACGTTCTTTGACGATGCAAGCATCACCATCAACTACCTTGGAAACGCTGGAGATGCCACCACGCAACCAGTTGGGGCGACTTCGCTTGAGATTGAGGGTGCAGGTTTGCTTCGAGCTGCAGTGACTGCAGACGCGTATGAACTCGAACTCGATGCAGCAGGCGTGTTCAATCTTGAAATTGACTTCTCTGCTGAATTGGCGACCCAAAACACCTACCTTGAGGGCCTTGCTTACACCTGGACGCAAATGAACGCCACTGGAAACACAACCAGCACCGGTACAGTTGAAATCAAGGGGGGCCAAATTGTCCTTTCTGGTACGGCGAACTCCACTGACACGCTGATCCTCGCCTCTGATTCGTCATCGTCCTGGATTGTTCCTTCAATCGACCCGCTCATGTTCACATTCGCAGGCGGTCCAGATTCGAATACAAATCAAACAACGGGCAGTAACGAAACCAACGAAACAAATTCGACGGAAGAGCCAACATTCCCAGACGCCACCCTACCGGGCTCTGTTGATTGTGGGACTACGACCTATCCTTGGCTTGACGACGGCACCGATGCCCCGATTACATGCACCATTACTAATCCAAATTCGTTTGATGTAATGCTTGGCTTCTCTTGGATTGTGTATCCGACTACGCCACCTCCGTTGACTTTTGAATCTGTTTTAGGAGAGCCGGGACCTGCAACCAGCATTTCAGCAACTGGAACCACCCAAATTGAATTCACCCCTGTCCGTAATGGCCCGTCTGACGGATTGTTCCCCGGCCTCCAAGGGGTCCCCTATCAGATCTTTTTCACATGTAAATCAGATGGAACCAACCTGTGCGACTCCATGACCACGCCTACAGCAAGCGTTGAGGGTGAACTTCAGTGGACGCTTGGTGAACAACCACAGGTCGAAGAACCGGTGAACCAAGCACCAACAGAAAACAAAGGTTCAGCGACCCTCATCGTTGGTGGTATCATCGGTCTGTTGGTCCTCATTGGTGCTGGAGCAGGTGTCGTTTTGCTGAGAAATTCAGAAGAAGAAGATGATGATTGGTACCTCGATGAAGACGAAGCACCCGAACCAAAGGCTGTTGAAAAACCCACGAAGCCAACCAGCAAATCCCTCGACCAACTCAAATCGGAAGGTCATTCAATCGATGATGTCGAAGCCCCCGAAGAACGGCGCTCGAGCCTCTTTGACGAGTTTGATAACAAAGACCAAGGCGAAATCGAATCGTATGATGTCGAAGAAGCCTTGACCACTGAGGAAGACACGATTGAGACCGAGGAAGAAGACGACGGCATCAGTGTCGATGAAAACGGCACAGAGTGGTGGGAAGATGAAGAAGGCGTCTGGTGGTACCGCGAAGAAGGCTGGGAAGATTGGGCGGTATGGGAAGAATAAGCCCATCGTAGGTCTTTTCATAGAGCCATTGTCACCCACATTACGGAGGCCGTTTCATGGAGCATGAGTTCAAGGGTTACGCACTGGTCCTTCAAGAGGGCGCAGACCCACGTACCGGTGGGGTTGCCATCGCGGGATTCACCACCGCTGGCATGGTCGGTGTCATCGCCGCATCTCACATCATCAAGACGTTGAAAATGAGGCAACTGGGCACTGTTTTGAACGCCGAATTCCCGGCAGTAGCGCTGATCCACAATGAGGTGCCAAAGCATCCTGTTCGCGTCTATCAAGGCGATGGAGTCGGCGTCTTTACTTCTGAAATTCAATTCAAGAATGAGCAAGACATCATGTTTGCATCCACTGTTTTGGAATGGTTCACCAAGGGTGGATTCGACCGTCTGATCATCATCGATGGATTGGTCGACACGGGCAATGTTGCCTCGGGGCAATTGTTCGGTGTCGGCTCTTCAGAATCTGCAAGGCGGCGGTTGAGGGATGCGGGCATTGAACCAATCCAGCAAGGCATCGTTGCAGGAATCACAGGGTTTTTGCTCGGTGAAGGCGACAGGTTAGGCATCGATGTTACAGCCCTCTTAGCCGAAGCCAGTTCGCTGTATCCAGATGCGCGTGCAGCAGCGCTCGCCGTTGAAGCCATTGGTGATTTGACAGGTCTTGAAATTCCCCTTAGCGAGTTGCTTGAGAACGCTCAAACCATCGAATCAAGCGTTCAAGAAGTCATCGAAAACTCAAGGACTATGCTGCCAGGTCCAGAAATTGATGTTGGAGACGATCCTTCACTCGACCCCTCAGTCGGTTGATGCGTGACACATTCTCACAACTTCAATCACCGATTCAAACGGTGCATCAGTGACAAGCATTGGCTCCAAATCAGGATAACGTGCAGCAGCATAACCTGCATCAACGAGCGCACTCAGCAGTTTTTCCATCTTTGGTGCGCCTCCGACTCCTGCAAGCCGTGGCAGGGCGTCGAGGTTGAGCAAGAGGTGCTCCCTGCTCATCAATTCAGCAGCATCGGCGATGTACCGAACACTTCTTCGTAGTTCTCTGGCCGAATGGTTGGTGTCCTCATCGCTCCATTGTAAGCCTTGAGCTCTATGAGATTGAATTTCATCCTCGGTTGGGTGGCACAATTCCAAAGCCCGCTCCTCGGTCATCCGAGATGCAATACCGTGGTGCCACATTGGCCCAATCCACATTGGCCCACTGGCTGCCTTCAGTTGATCAGGTGCCGGGTGATGCACAAATCGGTAGGGCACTTCTTCACACCGCACCCTCCAACCAATTGAATCGCGAATCTTTGTTGCCTCTGATTTACTGGTTTTGACCAACAACGAGATGCGGACATGATGTCCATCAAATAAGGCGAGAAGCGGCGTTACAACTTTGTCAAGTCGGGCGGCGGTGGTTGCGACTGTTCCTAATAAGAGACGAACAGCATCATCGTGTGCGTATTCGTCAACAAGCCCCTTGGCTTGGTATCGCCGTGCTTGGCTGGAAGGCGATGAACCGGTTAATGCAGCAGTGTCTGTCGCCGTCACCTCGAGCACACCAGTTCTCGATAGGCTTTGCAAGGCTGCATCAAGGAATTGAATCGGTGAGCCGAACGGATCGAGGTCCACCCATTGGTAGGCGGCATCGACCATCGCCATGCGTGCATCGAGCCGCTGAAAATGCAGCCCGTTGGTGAACACGGCATCCGATGGTTGCCCGTGCCGGTCGTCTTCAGGCTCGTGCTCGACCTCTCGCTTTGGTGGGTGGCAGTGGTGCGAAGTTTCGGCCCACAACAACGCAAATTCATCCAAGTCGTTTCCTGTGATTCGGAGTCGATGCTGGAGGTCGCTAGGAATCTCATTGCGCCAGCGTCGAATGCGTACACCTGTGGCGCACAATGCATCAAGCGCACGAATGGGGCGGTTTGGCTTGACAAGCCAGCCGTGCTCCAACGCATCAGCAAGCAGGAGCACACTTCGAGTTCGGGCGGGCGCCATCGCAGGATTGAGAAAACCGACCCCGGTGCGTTTTGCAGGTCCTCGGGGCATGTGGCTGGGGCGTTCTTGCTCCTGTTGAAGATGGACAAGGGTGCGCCCCTCGAGCCACAATTGACCCGGCCAACCCAGCGGAACCTCCTCGTGGGTGTTTGGGTCCGCCATGATTGAGGCGTGGAACTGCTCATTGATGACCGCACCGATTCGTTTTCCGTGGCATTACACCTGCCACGATATGACGCACTTGGTGTTGGAAAACACACCAATGCTTATACACGAACCATGCGCCACAGTGAGTTATGTCCATATTAAAATCGGATAAAGCAATGCTTGGAGCAGGTCTCATGTTCCTTATTCTGAACCTAGCCGTACTTGCCCCAATCGCCACGGGCGCAGTGCCCGACGCTGTCGCAGAAGCAACCGCAGAAGCACCAAAAGACGATATTTGCTCAAACGACGACTGCACAGAATTTGAAGCGGATTGGCTTTCATCCTCCACCGACCGGGATTTCTATGCCTGGAACCTCACCAACCTAGGTGACGTGATGATGGGTAATGCCCCGGTGTACGAGGAAATCGGACCGGTCACCTACACCATCACTTCAGATCGCCACATGCTGGATCACAACTCAACTTCCGGTGAGATCACCTATCACGAAAACACATCATACGCTTGTGCTGTTGACAGTGCAGTCCCATGCGATGTGCAAATCACTCAACTCAACATTGGTTTCATGCCTCAAGTCATTGGCGCAACAGGAACCGCAATGGACGGTATCATGCAATTGACCCAAGTCGGATTCGCCGCTCAAATGATCAACATGGACATGAACACCACACAAGCAGGAGCAGCTACAACAGCAGATCTCTGCACAATGAGTGGCGTCTCTATTCCCTGCGACGGTGCAATGGGAATGAACTGGGCAAACGGTGCTGAAGCTCTATGGAAATCCTCTGCTACGGGAATGGGCATCATGATGATGAACAATGATTCGACCCTCAACACGACCGATGGTGATTGGACAGCTGGCGTGCTCGATGCGGCGATGGACAACACCACTCATCCTTTCGACCCAAATTTCAACATCTCTCTGAAGACTGATTTGGGGCCTGTTGCTTTCTTGGGCATGGGTACACCAGAAATGATGATTTCCGATGTTATGGCGGACCCATCCAACTCAACCATCATGCAACGTGCAACCACCTATGGGTACCTCAGTGAAACCGGGTCATTACAAGACATTTACATTACGTTTGTTCGAGACTGGACCATGTTTGGAGCAGTTGGAACAAGTTTCGCTGGCTATGGCGGTGGCACTGACTTCAATGCTACAAACAACGACGACATCACAAGCCGACTTCACAACCTTCTCGGTGTCGACTTCACTGGTGCAAACGGTATCGCCCTGATGGTTGCCGGTCACTTGACTGATACCCCAACCGGTTTGATTGCAACCAACGCTGAGGAAACAGGATTCGGTCTTGCAGCCTTCCTTACCATGGAAGTTGCCGACGCTATGGTTGCGTTCAACCTCACTGTCGACCAATACACCGCAGTTGCTACTTGGGCTGGCGGATGGGCAACCTCTGCATCCTCCGCACAACTCGGCCTTCTTGGCGGCGTTGGCACCATGAGTGCTGAACAATTTGCCAACCAGACCTTTGGTGGCATGAGCCCCGTTGGCGATCCATACCTCACCAACTCACTCAACATGGGTGGTGCTTGGGGTACAGCCCTTGTGCCAGGAAGCGAAGGCGCACCAGCGGTCGCTCTTTCACAGGCACAATCTGGAAACGTCCTCTACGGCCCTCTTGGCCTCACCAGTCAAACTGGAGCAACCCTGTTCCTCTACGGTGAATTGAGTGGCATGACTCCACCAATTGACTTCACGACCATGGGCCCGGGCGCAGCGATGGAATGGAACACTTCCACTGTCGCCATGCTCTATGGCGTCGATGAAAATGCAGCCGCAGCAATGCGAGCGTTCATGTTTGGTGCTATCTTTGGCGACTTTGTCCCAGGATTCCTCATTGATTCCTTTGGGACCTCCCCATACTTGACTCAAGAGTTCAACAACTGGTTGCTCGGATGGCACGACCCTGTAAACGCATTCCTCGCATCGGGCAACCCAATGGACATGACCGTCGGTTGGACGAGCCTTGAATCGAACGCAACCTACTACGGATCTGGTGGCATTGTTGCCTCAACTGGAACCACATACACCATCTGTACCGGTGAATCTTCAGATTGCGACAAGGGCACAACCCTTGCCATTGACGACAGTTCATTCTTCTCTTGGAAGGACCCAGCTAAGGAAATGAACACCTTTGGCTTGGTGACAGCAGAAACCCGAGCAGGTACCATTGGTGGTTTCCTCGCTGATGGCGATAACCGTGTCGACCTCTCTGGCTATGGAACCGCTGCAATCGCTTGTGAAGGAGAATCAACCCTCAAGGGCATTCCAGTCGACGACTGCACCGCTTCCCTTGATCCATTGACTCGCAACATCCAAGCCAAGCTCTTGGACACTGATACCCTGCTCGATGCTGTGCCAGGTGCACTCCCTGTCTACTTTGGTAGCGAAGTATCAATGAGCGTAGAACAAGTCAGTGGTGCAGCCATTGCTGGAGAGTCAACCTCTCACTTCTACCTTGACACACGACCAATCACATCGATGGACGTCGCTCCAACCATTGACGATCTTCAACCGGTGTTTATGATCAAGTCGAGCGGGGAAATCTCTGATGAGGATGCTGAATCCCTAGAGTCTTCCATTGTGACCAACCAGGAGATGCTTGGCTACTGGACCAACTTCGATAACATTGCAGATTACATCACCGTTCTGATTTACCTTGGAGCGGTTGTTGCACTCGTGAATGGTGTTCGTTTGATGATGACAGAAGACGAGACCGATGAAGCAATGAAGTCGGATGCACCTGCCGCTGAAGCACCTGAAGAAACCGGTGATGATGCAGAAGAAGCAACCGCTTGATGCATCAATAGTGCCTGAATTCAACGCCTTCAATGGCGTGGGTCACTTTGTGGCCTGCGTCGTTGACGCTGCCGATAATGGCAACGCCTTGCATGCGTTGGCCTAACCACTCACAGATGGCCTCAGCGTGATGCGCTTCCACAGCGATGATCATGCCACAGCCCATGTTGAAGGTGCGGTACATCTCACGGGTTTCAATGCCGCCAACGGACTGCAACCATTCGAATTCGGGATGAGGCGTGAGGGGCGAATCAATGTGCCAGCCAAGGCTGTCATGAAGACGCAACAGGTTGGACAATCCACCGCCAGTGACGTGGCAGATGCCATGCAAATCACTGATTGAGAACGCCACATTTTCGGTAGCGCAAACATGGAGCAAATCGACAACAGGGTCGCAGTAAATTCGGGTTGGGTTAAGGAAGACTTCACCGAGGGTGATTGGTTTGTCGTCCATGCCATCGAACCGCAGTACTGATCGGCCAACGCTTGCAACAGCAAAAGGAGCATTGTCGGTGTATTCAGCACCAACATGAGCCATCACCTTGCGAACCAATGAGTAGCCATTGGAGTGAATTCCAGAGGAAGGCAGTCCAATGAGGACATCACCGGATTTGAGGTTCTCGCCAGTGATTGTATCGCCCTTTTTGACATAGCCAAGAGCGGTACCTGACAAATCGAGTTCAGTCACGATACCCGGCAAAGAAGCGGTCTCACCGCCGGCAAGAGTGACTCGGGCCAAGCGGCACGCTTCAGCCAAGGATGCACCAAGCGCAGCATGTGTCTCCGGATCGGGTTTAGGTACGGCCACATAATCAACAAACGCAATTGGTTCAGCACCGACACAGAGCAGATCATTGACGTTCATGGCCATGCAATCTATACCAACGCCACCCCACTGATTGAGGGCCGAAGCAATCTGCAGTTTGCTTCCAACACCATCTGTAGCGAGTGCGAGCAACGAATCACCAAATTCAATCAAACCGCCAAAACCACCCGGCAAATCCACAGGTGCACCGGGTGTTCCCGGTTGGCGTGTGGAGCGTCCAAGCGAAGCGATGAGCGAGGCAACTGCCGAGCCTTCAAGGTCAATATCGACGCCAGCGCTAGCGTAATCCATGGGTTCGGCCATACCCCTTCCACAGAAAGGCGTTTGATGAATCAACCGCCTCAACATTCCGAACCTTCAACTCAGTGCTTTTGAGAGAAATGGTAGACTCAAGTCCAGCCGGTGGTCGATTCCTGAGTGAGTGCCATCGAATTCTTCCCAATGGTGTTCGACCCCGAGAGATGTGAGTCGCTTCACCAGCAAGCGAGATCCATACTGAATGTGGTATTGGTCCTTATCGCCACAATCGATCCATAACGCAGCGAGGTTCTGAAGGTTGTTAGAGCCGCTTTCAATCATGGTTAAGGGGTCAAATGCGAGCCACTTTGCCCATGCTGCTTCATCCAGACGAGCGGTGGTTGAATCAACCGGTAAGACAACACCCAGCGGGTTTGATTCTGTAGGCGCCCGAGGGTCGTATGAGGCTGCCATTGCACAAATCATCAAACTGTGAAAATCTGGTCCAGAGAGCTTTCCAGCAGCGCGCACATGATCCACATAGGCCGCAGCGGAACCATACCTGGCTACATGGGTCAATGTCTCAGCGAAGGTCGGTTTGAACATCAAATCAAAGCCGACATCGCCAGAATGGCAAGCCACTCCGTCCCAACACTCCGGCGCCAACATAGCGTTGACAAGACCGCCGTATCCGCCGGAGGATTTGCCCACAAGACCGAACCTGCCGTTCGTTGCATAGCGTTGCTTCACTTCTGATTTGAGGGCGGTGGACAGCCATGTTGACCATTGACCAAGGACCGGCGAGTCAACGAATTGATTGCCTCCAAGACTCGTGAATGTGTCAGGCATGACCAGAATAACCGGTTGCATCACTCCCGAGGCAACCAAGCGCTCATGCCGTTGAGGTAGCGTTTCAGCGAACGCCTTCCATCCTGCTCGAGCCGCTCCTGATGAGGTGAATGGTGCAAGGTAGACGATAACAGGTAATTGCTGCCCGTCTTCCATGGCTGTGAGCCCTTCGGGCGCAATGTGAACCAGGACTTCACGCTCCGTTGGATCATCCAAACGGTTGGCCAACAAAGGAGAATCAAAACTCCATCGTTCGAGCAGGCCCCGGGTGGGAGCAAAGGCGTGGGCGGGCATGGTTCTGCGTCGGGGTGATGACACATGGATGATGCGGTGTTGGCGCTTCGTCAGTGGACGCCTAAGTCAGTGGAAAACGGGGGACTTCGCTCATGCTATTTTGCAGTGGAAACGAAGGGGTGGCAATTGTTCAAAGATACGCTCATAAACAGTTGACACCACAGAATGAAAGTTCGGTAGGCCAAGAACGTCCAGAGGTGCCCAAGATGTTGCAAGAATTCGATCTCCCCGCTCGCTGGACTTCCCTGATTCAAGACCACTTCGCCGAAGCCGTGCATAACCTTGCACAGATGTGGCCGGACGAACAATCTCTTGAGGTCTCCTACCGCGTCATCGAAGGCTTTGACCACGAATTTGCACATGACATCGTGGAGCACCCCGAACTTCACTTTCACGCATCAAATCAAGCCCTTCGACAATTTCTCTTGGATGCAGGTCACAGCAACATGTACCCCTTTGTTCGCATCGTTCATCTACCAAGCGACCAAATTCGAACCGTCTCCCAACTCAGAGCAGATGACATCAGTCACATGCTTGCCATCGATGCCGTCGCTACAAAAATCACAGGCGTGCGTCCACGAATTTATGCTGCGACCTTCGAATGCGTAGGATGTGGCCATACCATGGTCATCAACCAGCCAAATGAACAAGAACTGATTGAACCCATCGAATGCCAACAAATCGATGGTGGATGTGGTCGAGCAAAGCGACAAACCCGCTTTGAATTGAAGCAGCAAGATTCAATCCTCATCAATTCCCAATTCGTCGAATTACAGGAACTGCCTGAGCAGATGAAGGGTGGAATTCAGCCTGAACGGATCCTGTGCATTGTAGAACACGATCTTGCTGGCAAACTCAATCCAGGGGACCGTGTAAAAGCCAACGGCGTGTTGTTTATCCGCTCTCAACGGAAAGGCGGTAAAGACACTCCTGTGTTCGATATCTTTCTGAGGATTCATTCCCTTGAGCGACAAAATATCCCGCTGGAGGAAATCGTCATCACCGAAGATGAAGAGTTAGAAATCAAGGAACTCTCTCGGAGATCTGACATTTACGATGTGTTCACCAACAGTATTGCCCCTTCGATTTTTGGCATGACAGAGGTCAAGCGGTCGCTCATGCTTCAGTTGTTTGGTGGCGTGGCCCGCTTGAACACCGACGGTACACGCAACCGCGGCGATCTTCACATCTTGCTTATGGGTGATCCCGGTGTTGCAAAGTCCCAGTTGCTCAATTATATGGCCGATATTTCTCCACGTGGGCGGTTTACCTCTGGTCAATCGGCCTCTGCTGCGGGTCTGACCGCAGCAGCAGTACAAGATGCAGCAGCAGATGGGCGGTGGACATTGGAAGCAGGCGCGCTTGTGCTCGCGGACCTGGGCCTTGCCGCCATCGACGAATTCGACAAGATGAATGAGGGTGATCGTTCAAGCATGCACGAAGCTATGGAGCAACAGAAAATCTCGATTTCAAAGGCGGGCATTAACGCCAGCCTCCGGACCCGTTGCGCTGTTTTGGCAGCAGCCAACCCGAAGAGTGGCCGGTTTGAACCGGTGTCTGAAACCCCATTTACGGCTCAAATTAATCTCGCACCTCCGCTCGTTTCCCGCTTCGATATCATTTGGTTGCTCACCGATGACCCCGAGATGGAAAAAGACGCTAAGATTGCTAAGCACATTATCGACAATCGTTTGCTTGGCGTGAGTGAGTTGCTCGTCAATGAAGGCTCAGCCCCCGATCCAACAAAAACATCGGCAGAATCCGGTGTTAAGAAAACAAAAGAGCATGGAGAAGTTCTGTCCCGTGATTTAATCCGCAAGTACATCGCTTATGCTAAGCGCAGCATCCACCCGTCATTGGAATCTGAGGCAAGGGACAAAATCGTCAATTTTTATGTTGAAACAAGAAAACAAATTGGCGACTTTAGCGACACTGTTGCCATCACCGCCCGTTCACTCGAAGCACTTGCTCGCTTGGCTGAAGCAAGTGCACGTATTCGTTTGTCCCAAGTAGCCACAACAGATGATGCTGACCGTGCTATTCGAATCACAAAGCTCTGGCGAATGGAATTAATGGGTGGCAACTACGATGAAACCGCGCTGCACACAGGACAGAAAGGATCGGCTCGAAACCGTCAAAGAATAATGCTCGATATTGTATCAACCCTCGCTGTTGCCAATGGGGGAGTAGCACAGCATAACGATGTGCTCAATGAAGCAGAACGGCACAAAATTGACCGAGGTGCTGCGGAAGATATACTTGATAAATTCCATCAAGATGGCAAGTTGTACAGGCCAGGTGGCTACGACACCCACGGAATGGCATGATGTCCGAGGGGTTCCATCTTGAAGGATGAACGCGTGGGTGACACCATGGCGGAACCTCTGACGACCGAGCCCGTTGGCGATGTAGACGACGCAACGTCCCTTTCACCCGAGCAACTCGGGTTCATGTGTGGCATCGAGGTTCATCAGCAATTAGCGACAGGCAAACTGCATTCTCGCCAGCCCGGAGTGCTGTATGATGTGACCATTGATACGGTGCCAAAAGATTGGAAGAGGTTCTCACGGAAGTTACGCCCAGCCCGAGGCGAAGGCGGCGCTATTGACATTGCAGCACGCTTTGAAAGCCGTCGAAATCGCTCGTTCGTTTATGTTCAAAGCCCAAATGCAGGGTTGATTGAACTCGACGATCAACCACCGCTCGACCATGATGATGAGGCGATACAAATCGCACTCACCGTTTCAGCCCTTCTTGAGGCAAAACCAGTATCGCTTTTACAGACCATGCGTAAGACCGTTGTGGATGGTTCAAACACCAGTGGATTCCAACGCACATCGCTGATTGCCACCGATGGAACATTGTCCACCGACGGAGGTCCTGTCGGGATTGACGTTCTCTGCCTTGAAGAGGACAGCGCACGGAAATTGGACACACTGACCACGCCCAATGGTGAACAAGTCATCTACAACCTTGACCGCCTTGGCTTGCCCCTCATTGAGATTGCAACAGCCCCAGACGTCACCTCGCCCGAGCATGCCAAGATCACATCGATGGCACTTGGCAGGGTGCTGCGCCAAACACGACGCGTACGCCGTGGTCTTGGAAGCATACGTCAAGACCTCAACGTATCACTGGCGTGTGGCGACCGCGTCGAAATCAAAGGGTGCCAGGACCTCAATTGGATTCCACGCATCATTCGTTTAGAGATGTCTCGCCAACTCCATTTCTATCGCTTAACCAACGAATTGCGAAGCATGCTCGACCTTCCAATGCTGCCTCCAGATCGAAGAAGTGACGATGACTCCCTTGAATCGGAAGTCGCAGCAGCGGTGGAAAGCCATCTTCCTCTTCGCTTGGTTGATGTCTCGAAATGCTTCACTTCTTGTGAGTCGAAGATGGTCCAAACTGGGCTTGAAAAAGAACACACTATGTTGTGTTTACCGCTTCCTGGACTTGATGGGAAAATTGGTCAAAAGTCAATGGATAAAGAAGGCTCTCAAATGCCTCGCTTGGGCCGGGAGTTAGCGGGTGCAGCAAAACTTGCTGGTGTCAAAGGCGTGTTTCACTCAGATGAATTACCGGCCTATGGGATTGAGCAAGAGCACGTTGATTTGGTTCGACAAAACCTCACACTCGAGTCCACAGACGGGTTCATCCTCTGCTTAGCCCCACAGTGGCAAGCCGAACTTGCTCTGGAAAGCGTGCTTCACCGAGCCCGTGCAGCATGGCATCGAATTCCACAAGAAGTTCGAAACGTCGTGGTCAAAAAAGGTGCACCAGAAGACGGCACGACAGCGCCAATGCGCCCACTTCCCGGCGGAGCCCGCATGTACCCTGAAACGGATGTGCCGTCCATCGCAATCGGCGCAGAACGTTGGAGTTCAACCCTCGAATCCCTTCCAATGAGCGACGATGAACGCTCGCTACGGATGCAATCGTATGATGTTTCAGCGGATCAAGCCAAGCAACTTGTGGCACGCGAACTCGATGATGTCTTTGTCCTTCACGGGCAAGATCTTCCACACAAGGGGTGGGCCAGCGTTGTGTTGGAAAACGATGAGGCAGATCCTATGCTGTGTGCAAAGGTCCTCAAAGTCAAGGAACAAGGCGACATCACTCGAGAATCGATGAATGAAATCATCATTGCATTTGCCGGAAGTCAACCATCCTTGGATGAAATAGCAGCTTATGGGGAGGCTCATGGGCACAAACCTGCCGATGCAGGCGATCTCGCCGGGACCATTCAAGCCATCGTTTTGGAACGTGAAGCGTTTGTCAAAGAACGAGGTATGGGGGCAATGGGTCCTCTCATGGGCGTCGTCATGCAGGCTGTCGGAGCAGCAGATGGAAAGATGGTCAGCGCTCTATTACGCGAAGCGATTCAAAAAACGATGGAGTGAGTTTCTGTGGACCGCCGTCCTCTCCTCCTTGCTGTGCTCGTTGTGTTGATCCTTCCTTCGTTTGAAGCGACAGCACAACAATCCTCATTCGATGATGAATTCAATCTTGGATGGGAACATAATTTTGGTGACGTATACATCACCACGGCCCCTCTTTTCCACGACGATGCCATGTTTGTTCGTACCTCTGCTTCATGGGGTGGCAACGACGGACCCTCAGTGTCTTCTTTCAACCTCGAAGGAGATCTTCTCTGGTCCTTTGGAAATCCAAACTCAATGCGTCATGACATGGCTCCCCTCATGGTTGTTGATGCGGGTAATGGCACCTGTGGCTCATGGCCAAACATGCTCATTGTCGGCTGGTCAGATGGGCTGATTGAAGCGAGGGAGCCTACCGATGGTAGCGTGTTGTGGACGCACCAATCAAAGGCGATCACTTGGGGCATCAGTGGCTCGATGGAGCATGAGAATGATCGAATCGTGGTGCCGACCCGTTCAGGCGTGATTGCCCTTTGTGCCTCCAACGGCGCTGTTGAAATGGAAGCCAGCACAGGATTAGGATGGCGAAATGGAGTTTCTGTCGTCGAGGGCGAATACCTTCTCGGCGATGAGGACGGTGTGCTTTGGGCCGTTTCTCACAGCGGCGAAGTCCGTTCATTAGACCTCCAGAATGGGAAAATCAGACACGCTCCGCTGATGACTCCTTCTGGCCTTTTTGTTCAAAGCCAAGGCGTGAACGGCGGGACGGTAAGCATCGTTAACATGAGCACCCTAACAGTCACAGCACGCCTTCCCATCGGCCCATCGCCTGCCATTCCTATTGCGGTTGGAAGCACCGTTGTTTCCGCAGATTCTGAGGCCATACGGCTGTTTGATTGTGCGATTGAATGCTACCAGATCGATTGGACACCCTTCCGATCAAACGGTGAAATCGGTGCTGTCCATCACGGACAATTCATGCTCCCATACAACGATGAAACAATTGGCTGGGGGCTCATTCGAATTGCTTCAAATGGATCATTGGTTCTAACGACTGTAAACACCGGCGCAGACGGGTATGGAACATCCTCGCCTGGTTATTACGGAACGAGTCAAGGGGAATATCTAGCGTTTGGAAGCGACGATGGCGTTGTTTTTGTCTTCACATCAGCATCAAAAGACGCTCAACCAATTGATGGTGACGAACGGCTGGAGTTTGATTGGATGGCCCAGGGGATCGTATTCCTCTTGTTCCTCTCCCTTGGTGGGGGAGCGATTCAGTTGTTGAGAAGAAACCATACCTCGATGCTCAAATTTTTCAGCCTCTATGCCGTTTTAATTGGGCTTCTCATCGTCGACGGAGTGGCCTTACAATGGGCCGAAATGGTCGAAGATTTATCGACTCAACCGGCCGATGATGATGGGTCATGGGATCCGGCATGGGATGAGTCGTGGCGTGGAACACAAATTGTATCGTTCACCATCGATGGTGAGGTTCGCAGTGCGGGGGGGTTCGAAGGCTATGATACCGCCCTTGAACTCACGCTGGCTGCTTGCGACCAACTTGGAATCGAGATCACCTCGGAACCAACGGGCTTAGGGGAATATGTCGTTGCTTTTGACGGCGAAGAAGGGGATGGCTGGGAATATTCTGTCGATGGACGGGAACCGGGTCTTTCCTCCGAATCAAAACTCCTCGATGCATCATCGAGAGTGCATTGGTATCCGGCGGAAGCGAGGTAAGCCTCAAATCTTGGTAGCCGGTGGCTCTCACCATGTTCCAAGCCCTCGGCACCCACGGCCCCGAGCTTTCACCAACAATGGGATTGGTTTTGGACCTCATTTTGCTTTCCACGGCATTTTTGCTTCTCTCAGCACCGAAGCGTCGTTCAATCCACGACGTGGTGTTGATGGCTACGCTTGTCCTGAGCGTTTCTTTGCTTCGTGTCGTGATGCAACCATTGCCGAACATTCAACCAGTAACCGTTGCTTGTTTGCTCGTTGGAGCGCAACTGGGCGCTCGTAGAGGCGCAGCCTTCGCCGTGATGGTTGCGATGCTTTCGAATTTCATCATGGGCGATGGATGGTGGACCATCTTCCAAGCCATCGGCTGGGCATCGGTTGCCGTTGTAGGGGCCAATGCAAGCTTAGTTCTCAATGGCGTTTACAACCTTCGTCGCACATGTATTGCGGCCATCGGAACAGCGTTCATGTTCGATTTCATTGTCTCTCTGTCCATCATTGACGGAACGTTTGGCGTCGTTGAATTCTTGCTTTACTTGCTCAACGGAATTCCATTCGACGTTCTTCATGCCGTTGGAAACATCGCATTTGCTGTCTGGTTTGGAGCCTGGTTCGCCTCAATCCTAGAGGAGCAGCCAACAGGTGAGACACTCGATACAACGGTGATGGAAGGCTATGGCATCGATGCCTGATGAACCGACGATGGCCCTCATCGTTCGACACGATCTGCGCCTTTCAACTGGTAAAATAGCCGTACAATGCGCTCATGCAGCCGTAGCATGCACGGTTGCGGCTAAAAAATCCCATGCCCGTTTGGCGGAACGCTGGGGTCAATCAGGTGCGAGAAAAATATGCCTGAAAATTGACAATTTGAATGAACTTCAACGCCTTGCAGGCCAAGCACAATCAGCAGGCTTGGTCACACATTTGGTCAAAGACGCAGGCCATACTGAAGTGGAACCAGGGACCATCACAGTGCTTGGCATTGGCCCGGGTCCACGCCGCTCAATCGATGCACTCGTCGGAGAATTGAAACCATATTGATGCCTCAGAGGGCCATGGGTCTTCGCGCCTTCATTCACCGAATGACCGCACCTAAGTTGAGAGGGGCGCCTCCTGTGGGGGATTTGAAGATGGTTTTCATCGTCAATCACGGTCTCAAAATGGGCAAAGGGAAAATCGCTGCACAAGTTGGTCATGGAGCGGTGAAAGCTACCCTCGATGCAGCAAACCGTCACCCATTGCTTGTTGAATCTTGGTTGGCAAGTGGCCAGAAAAAAATCTGCGTCAAGGGAGACGATGCTGCACATCTTGAAACCCTTGAACGTGAAGCACAGCGGCTGAAGATTCCTACCGCCCGGATTCATGATGCAGGCCACACACAAATTCCCAGTGGTTCATTGACGGTTGTCGCCCTCGGTCCTGCAGAACCCTCACAATTGGAACCCATCACCGGCCCACTCAAATTGCTTTGAAGTTCCAGCCCTTTGATGAGGGGGAGCGCCTTCGGGCAATCATGCGCCACTACTCAACTGACCGCATTGATTTGCGCTCCGATACGGTGACACAACCCACGCCAGAAATGCGACACGCCATGCACCATGCTGCAGTCGGTGACGATGTTCTTGGTGATGATCCGACCGTACGAGAACTTGAGCAACGCCTTTCCGCAATGTGCGGAAAAGAAGCAGCGCTGTTCGTGCCTTCGGGCACGATGGCGAACGCGATTGCCCTGCGATGTCACACCTCTCCAGGGGACGAAATCATCACGGCCAAAAACAGCCACATCTACATCTACGAAGGAGGGGGTTATGCTGCATTGTGTGGCGCTTCAGTCGCCCTCGTTGACGTTCATGGTGGACTGATGCGCCCTGATGACGTCCAACTCGCAATTCGAAAACAAGCAGGCTCTCTTTCGCATTATCCCGATGGCACGCTGGTGTGTGTTGAAAACACTTCCAATCGTGGTGGCGGGGCTTGTTATCCTCAGCGTACACTTGACGAAATCGCCGCAGTTGCAAAGGCCAATAATTGCGCTATCCACATGGATGGAGCAAGGGTATTCAACGCCGCAGTTGCAACAAAAATTCCACTCGATCGCATGGTTCGGGATTACGATTCAATCTCTATCTGCCTTTCTAAGGGGCTAGGTGCTCCGATTGGCTCCGTCTTGGTTGGCTCTGCTTCATTCATAGCCCAAGCCCATCGCTGGCGTAAAATGTTTGGAGGCGGAATGAGGCAAGCTGGGATGATTGCGGCCGCAGGACTCCACGCACTCGATCATCACGTAGAACGGATGGCGGAGGATCACGAGCGAGCGATCCGTATGGCAAACGCCATCAATGCCATCGAAGGATTCAGCGTTGACTTAGATACTGTTGAAACAAATATGGTTTACTTTGACTCTACTCAACCCGCGTCCCAAATCATGGACCTGTTGTCTGACCGTTCCATCGATGTCCTCGACATTGGCCCAAACAGTTGTAGAATTGTTGTGCATTTACACGTGACTGACGAGGATGTCGATCAAGTGATATCGGCCTTCAATCAACTCTCCGTTGTTTAAATGCTCTCGAGAGTTTTACTCTCATGGCAGGGGCGGAATGTGAAGTCTGTGGGCGCCTCAAGCCACAAACGCCATGCGCATTGTGCGTGTCTTTGAATCGAAAGCCACTGAGGGACGAGTGGGATTATGAAATCCCCCAACTTCTTCACGATGAAGTTGCGGCCTTTTTGGGTGGGCCCCACCACAGCGCAAAACAGCGATGGAATCTGATTCAATCAAAGTACGACCAATCCGAAGAAGTCACCTGGGCGAAAATGGCAGAAGATGCCGATCCTGTGATTGAAGCACCAACGACTGATGTTGAAGTACACCGAATTGCCTCCGATATCGAACAAGGTGTGAAAATTTCTGCCGAAGACCGAGTCCTTCTTCACCGTGGTTTTTTGATGCATGACGGCCTTCACTTTTCCTTTCAAGACGACCGAGTCAGCATGAACGGCCGAAGGCTACCTCACCCTGTACCAACAGTCTCAATCCTACGAATTCTCGCCTCAAAACAAGCCAGGAGGGGTTGGAATCTCAGCAAACTGATGATCATTCTTGGCTGCACAATTCATTCCTCCAATGGCGATGAAACGCTGCGGCCACCAAGAGCCGGCGGGGGCCGAGGGGATCGTTTGCGGTACCGACGGTTGATGCGTAGGATTCAACAACCGAACCACGCAGCCGTGCAGAACGTTTTGAGTTGGGTCGGTTGGATGGCTGAGGAACACCTGCCCCCGCCAGAACATTACATCATCCATCCACTTGCTGCTTGGGCGCGAGACATCAAACACCGCTTGAGCACACGCTCTGATTTCCATGTCCACATCACAGAGGCTTTCCTCAATCATCCCGATGGCCTCGACCAACTGAATTCCTATCCCTGGTTGGAACGCTGGAATTCATACCGTGGCACTCGTCAACAAAACGCACCGTACAAGTGGCCGTTGAAGGTTGTCGGGGGGAAAATCAAGATGCGAGTTCGGACTAAAAAAGGGACAACGATGCACACCAATGTCCCAGACGATCCCAAAACATGGGCTCTTCTCCTCTCAATGAGCCTCTCACCATTGACTTCGCACGTAGGCGAGACGTTGTTTTCAATTCAACGGAATTGGACCTCGATTGAAGACTCAACAACCAAAATTTCTGCTCCGCTTCAACGCTCGATTGTATTGCTCAATGACATCATTGATGGTGCAAAGGGTCGCGTTTTTGTCCATGACAAATACATCCTTGTCGTAGGACGTTTGGGGCATTTTTACGAGGTTCAGATTGGCCCCGGCGTACACGGTGCGCCCTTTATGATCCGGTTGGTTGATTCCCTCAAGCCCCGAAGAACGACCTCCATCTGTATTCATTCAGGTACATTTCATTCCCATGTGCCTCTCGGAGATACTCTTGCAACGGTGGTCCTCACGTTGCTCGATGATGTTGGAGCATCAAAGGAGGTTGACTCCCTGTTGAACCAAATTGCGCATCACTCACCTCTCGGTTTCCCAGGACTTCTTGATAAGAATCATCTTGCATTGCTTGACAGTCAATCTGTGGAACAGATCCAGGCCATCCTTAAGCGGGGGCGCTTAGCGATGGTGGCTCCGTATTGGATGGAAGCTTTCCGCGACCAAATCTTACGTGGCCGCCCCAACGCTCGTGGGAGGAGGGAGAATGCCTACTTCCAATACATGGAAAGACGAAACCGCCGACACATGAACTATGATTTCGACTATGTTCCTGTTGACGGCCACATTGGTGAAGCCACCATCCTCGTATCACATGCATTGGCAGCAAAACGACCGGTCCCTATCGACGCCATGGCCAAGTTGTGGCAAGATTCTCTATCTGATATTGATCCACAAGAGCCAGACAGGCCTCGTCGAGGGGGAGTGAATGAACTGGTTAATCGTCGCTTTGACCTTGCCGACTACATCCAACCGCATCAACGAAACGATTGGATGTTCATCCGAAACCAAGGCCAAGCAGAACAGGATGCTCCTATTGGCGATATTCGTAATGGCGAACGTAGGTTTTGTGAAGTGTTCCCAAGGGTTTGGGAGGCTATGCTCCTTCAACCGATTGGTTCAACGCTGAAAATAGCAACAAGCGATGGGGGTGACCTTTCTTTCCAACATTGCATGCTTCGTGTTACATTACGAGCGGGAGCAGAACGCCGGTTAGCTCGTCAATTTGCCAGGGAAGCAGGATACGTCGAGAACGGACGGGAAGGTGCAGCACTCCTGTTTCGGCGACGCGATCACCCGCGACAATGGGCTAGAAGGAACTTGAGTGAGCACCTCACTCGAATCCAAGAACGCTTTGGGTTCCGCGGTGCTCCACCATGGTGGTGGCACTTCATGGAGGCTCAGCAAGCACCAGATGAGGTTCCAGTGTTTCGGTGGGAACTTGAAGCAGACCTTCGCGACGACAATGGTAATCAGCGGCCCATGGGCGGAGATTATCAGCCCTGATCCGGACGTCTTAGAGCGGCTGCAACACCAATCATCGATAGGGTTGCCAAGCTTGGAAGAAACGGAAGTGACTCGTCTTCTTCTTCATCGGTCACAACGGCAGGCTCTTCTTCAGCAGGCACAGTGAATTGGTAGACGAGGTGCACTGAGAGGTCAGCATCATCAAAGGCAGCAGGCAGGACAACTTCAACCGTACCTTGAGATTCATTGCCCAGATGGATCATGTCACGGACGATGTGTGGGTAATTCTCTAAGCCGTTTGTCCCTTCTTTGAAGTATGCAGAATCCTCAACAACCCATAGATATGCGCCCAGCGTACCTTCGCCGAATTGACTCATATCGATGTCAAGAGCCCATGCCGCCGTACCTTGTGACTCGCCGGTGGCGGTCCAGACAAAACTGCTGGAACCAATGCCGAGGTCCAAAGGTTGCTCGATAATCGTCGAAAAATCCTGTTGTAGGCTATCGGCTTGTGCCACACTGCCCCTGACCATTGTTGTGCCGTTGAACACAACGGCCGGCGGCGAGTAACGGCCGTAGCGGTCATGGAACCGTGCATCCAGCACGTCGGTACCAAACGGATCCTGCATTTCAGAAATGGATCGGTGGATGTGGTACTGGTGCATGGAAGCGTTTGCTTCCACATCGTCAAGTGCATGTTCGACATCAACGCAATTGGAACACCATGTCGCCGTATAAACTTCGACAATGGTTGGCAGGTCGCTCAAGTTGTGCGCACTGGTGGAAGAGGTATTTGCTTCAGTGGATTGGCCACCAAAGACAACACCGGCTTCAACCGCTTCAGCGGGTCCAGCGCTCACCGTCTGGGTGCTTAACAACAGGGTAATCAAGATGATAATGGCTCTTTTCCGACGTTCCATAGGCTTTCCAGGCCGGCCCTTTGTATCAAGGTGTGGTCTGGATGCAGAGCCATTAGAAGTTCGAGGCAACTCTTCTCGGTATCGAGGAAGGCTCCGTTGTAGTTCATCTCTCCAGCGCGCTCAGCAGCAACCAATGCCTCGTAACGAGAGCGGA
>VMHT01201230.1_pt1 | contig 26012 bp, 32 predicted proteins | sample 4693611 | NCBI WGS metagenome assembly VMHT01 (sample SAMN12280063, study PRJNA550983) | marine metagenome | isolation source: seawater sampled from same location over 5 years 0.02-0.2 micron viral filtrate | place: USA: collected off the coast of southern California halfway between the port... ...
AAAAATCAAAGAAGATCCAAGAGTATTTCATAGAAATGAGGCAGACCCGAAAAGGGCAAGAAACGAGAAGGGTCACCTAGTTGCGGATGACCCTTCCACTCCCGAAGTCAACGAAGCGTGGGAAGGTGGCAAGGCTCCAAAGGAAAAAGCCCCAAAGAAAAAGGCAAAGCCTCGTGGTAAAAAAAGTACATCAAAATCCTAAAGGCGGTTTAAACGCTGCTGGTCGGGCCTTCTTTAATCGGACAACAGGCTCAAAACTAAAAGCTCCGGTAAAGACAGGCGATAACCCTCGCCGAGCGTCCTTCCTGGCTCGAATGGCAGGGAACTCTGGGCCGGAGCGTGATAGCAAGGGGCGACCTACTAGGCTGCTCTTATCCCTCCGCGCCTGGGGTGCTTCTTCAAAAGCAGATGCCAGAAAGAAAGCAGCGTCTATAAGCAAACGAAACGAGAGTAGAAATGCCTAAGTTAAATGTAAAAGAAGTAATGGGGCGTGAGGCAAAAGCACAGGCTCGAAAAGATGAATGGCGCTCAATCTATGAAGATTGTTATGAGTTTGCTCTGCCGCAAAGAAATTTATATGGCGGTTATTACGAAGGTAAAACCCCAGGTAAAAACAAAACACAAAGAGTTTTTGATAGTACGGCTGTATCATCTACAAAAAGATTTGCGAATAGGATGCAGTCCGGCCTTTTCCCACCAATGCGTAAATGGTGTAGGTTAGAACCAGGCGCAGCTGTTCCAGAAGAAGAGAAAGAACGAGCGCAAGAAATACTCGATGCCTATGTGGATATTATGTTTGATCAGCTACGGCAGACAAGCTTTGACCTGGCAATGGGTGAGTTTCTTTTGGATCTCTCTGTAGGCACAGCTGTTATGATGATTACGCCAGGCGATGAAGTAACTCCTCTGCGCTTCTTAGCTGTTCCGCAATACCTGGTAGCGATCGAAGAAGGCGCTTATGGTATGATCGATAATGTATATCGTAAGCTACGGATTAAATCTGAAGCCATTAAGCGAGAGTTTCGTGACGTTAAAATAACGCCAGAGCTTCAAACAGCGATTGATGATAAGCCGCACGAAGAGCTAGATTTATTTGATGCTATAATTTTTGACCAGGAAAGCGGTCGGTATCACTATCATGTGGTTTGGCCACATAAGCAGCAAGAGCTGGTGTATCGAGAAATGGATAGCAGTCCGTTTATTGTTGCCAGGTTTAGTAAAACAGCTGGTGAAGTCTATGGTCGAGGTCCGTTAATCGATGCGATTGCAGATATTAAAACACTCAATAAAACAAAAGAATTGATATTAAAGAACGCAAGTCTTTCGATATCCGGTGTATTCCTTGCAGCTGACGATGGTGTATTAAACCCCCAGAATATTAAAATACAACCAGGTGCAATTATTCCAGTTGCGCGTAATGGTGGGCCGCAAGGTGCTTCCCTGGCTCCTTTACCCCGAGCTGGGGATTTTAACACAAGTCAGATTGTTATCCAGGATCTTACAATGAACATCAAAAAGATCTTGATGGATGATAGTTTGCCACCAGATACAATGAGCGCCAGGTCAGCTACAGAGATTGCCCAGCGCCAGCGTGAACTGGCTACAAATCTTGGGTATGCCTTTGGTAGATTGATGACAGAGATAATGATACCGTTAATATCCAGGACTTTATACGTTCTCGACCAGCAAAAATTTATTCGTATGCCTCTAAAGGTAAATGGTGTTCAAGTTAAAGTTGTGCCAGTGTCACCATTAGCAGAAGCGCCAAAAATGGAAGAGGTAAATCAAATTATAAACTTCATGCAGATTGCCAATGCAATGGGGCCAGGAGGCCAGACTGCTTTAAATATATCAGAAATAGTAAGCTTTATAGCTGAAAAGATGGGTATCGATGCTCGATTGCTTAATACACCAGAAGAACAACAGGCAATGATGCAACAAATGCAGCAAGCTATGATGGCTGAACAACAGCCAGAAATGGCGACAGATGAAACTGTCGCTGGAGCTATGCAATGAGTTCGGCTGAAGGTTGGGAAGGATTAGACCAGGCACAGGCGAAACCGCAGAAAGCGGATGACCTAGACATATTATATGGTAGGTTATTTAAATCACAGGAAGGCCAAAAGGTGCTTAGTCATCTGAGGCAGATAACAATAGAACAACCATCCTGGTTTCCTGGAGAAGATCCAAGTCAAGGCTACTTTCGAGAAGGTGCGGCTGATCTTGTTCGGGTAATTATGAAAAGGGTGGATAGGAGCGATAATGTCTGAAGAAACAGAAAATGTTGAAGCCCAGGAAGCAGATACACCACTAATAAACGTAGATACAAAAGAAGAAGATCAGCAAGCAGAGGCTCCTATGCCTGTGCATGAACAGCCAGAACAACAGGAAACGCCAGAAGATGATGGCGAACCTATTGATCGACCTGATTACTATCCAGAGAAGTTTTGGGATGAAGATGGACCAGATGTTGAAAAGCTTGCAAAGAGCTATGCAGAATTGGAAAAAGCATTTAGATCCGGCAAGCATAAAGCACCGGAAGGTGATTACGATGTTTCGGATTTGGTTGATCGTGGCCTCGATCTGGAAGATCCGGCTGTTGAGGTATATAAAGAATGGGCTAAAACGTATGGCGTTTCACAGAAGGCGTTTGAGGAATTGGCTGGTCAGATCTTGGAGATGAATGGCGAACAGGCCGAAGATATTGAGTATGATCGAAGAGCTGAAATGCAAAAGCTTGGTGCTAATGCCCAGGAGAAAATTGGTTTTCTTGAGCGTAACATCAAAGGAGCTGATCTAAACGAAGCAGAGAAAGCAGCTCTAAGCTATAGCATAAACAATGCTGATAGTATCAATGCTTTGACTAAACTTATCCAGGGATACACCAATGAGAATATCCCAATAAAACCTGTTGTTGCAGAACCAGAGATGACAGTAACAGATCTTCAGCAAGCGATCGCAGATCCTCGATGGCAGACTGATGCTGTATGGCGAACTAACATCGAAAAGAAATGGATGGAAGTTAACAGCTAGATATTGTTGCAATGTAGGTTGTTTGTGTGTATATGTGGTGTAACGGATAACCAAAGGCGGCCCGTTTATGTGGTGAATCCACTGGTTGGCGTGACCACTTCCACGCAAGCGACCGCCCGAAACATCGGCTAACGGTAAGCGTTTTATATTAGAAACCTTAAAAGGAGGCTTCTGCTATGGCGCAGAGTATCACTAATGCCTTTGTAACACTATTCGATCAAGAAGTGAAACAGGCATACCAAGGCGAGGCATTGCTTCGCGGCACTATGAGAACACGAACAGGTGTTCAGGGAAACACAGTTAAGTTTCCAAAAATCGGCAAAGGCGTTGCAACGGTTCGCGTTCCGCAAACTGACGTAACTCCGTTAAACGTAACCTATAGCAATGTTCAGGCAACAATGTCTGATTTTATCGCTGCTGAGTATTCTGATATCTTTCATCAGTCTCATGTTAACTTTGATGAGCGTAGAGAGCTGGTTCAGGTTGTTTCCAAAGCAATAGCTAGACGTATGGATCAACTTTGCATCGATGCTCTTGATGCGGCTGGATCACCGTCAACGGTTGCAACTGGTGTTGGTGGTTCTACTACCAATATGAATATTGCAAAACTCCGTGCGGCTGCTAAAGCTCTTAATGAGAAAAACGTACCAGCTGAAGGGCGTCACATATTGATGCACTCTTCTCAGCTTGATGCGTTGCTCAGTGAGACTGAAGTAACTTCGAGTGACTTTGCTGTAGTCAAGGCTCTTGTTCGCGGTGAAGTTTCATCGTTCATGGGCTTTAACATAATGACTATGGGTGATCGTGATGAGGGTGGTGTTCCAAAGCCATCAACTCGTACTTGCTTTGCATGGCACGAAAGCTCAATGGGTTATGCCGAAAGCATTTCGCAAAAGAGCGAAGTTAACTACATACCTGAAAAGACATCTTTCCTAGTAAGTTCCATGTTCTCAGCTGGAGCTATAGCGATCGATGACGAAGGTATTGTAAAAATTTCATGTACTGAGTAAGGAGACTGATGCATGGCTTTTTCAAGTACTGGTTTAGCAACCATTGGAGCATCTAAGAAAGGCAATGCGCCTTCTATGTACTCCTACTCAACAACTGATGCGATTGCTGACGTAAACACTGAAGGATACTTTAATAGTATTCATGATACGCTTGCGGTGGGTGATATAATTTTTTGCAGAACATCGACAGGAGGAACCCAGGTTCTAACTATTGTTTACGTTCTGACAATTTCAGCTGCCGGAGTTGTTGACGTTAATGACGGAACGACATTAGCAAATACTGACAGTGACTAATTAATATGGGGCTGGGCAACTGGCCCCTTATATACATTGGAGGGTTATGATGGCCGTAGGCGATACAGATTTATCTATTTGCTCAGATGCTTTAATCTCGCTGGGGGCTTCGCCCCTTTCTTCGTTTACAGAGGGAACCGATAGCGCCCAGGCTTGCGATCGATTATACCCAGATTTAAAAAATACATTACTAAGCACTTATGTTTGGTCTTGGTCACTAGCCAAAATCCAACTGGCTAGACTATCAGCTACACCAATAAATGAATGGAAATATGCCTATCAAATGCCAGGCGACCATTTAACTGGTGCGTTAGCAGTATTCGAAACTGACGGTACAGCACAAAGATCTGTTCGTTATGGTTGGGAAATATATGGCGATCAATTAGTCAGCAATATGGAAACTGTTTATATTGATTACCAACAAACTATAGCCGAAGCTAAGATGCCAAACTATTTTGTTCGCTTGCTTAAAACGGCATTAGCGGCTGAGTTAGCAATCGTTATTACGGATCAAGTAGGAAAAGCAGATTATTTTAGAGGAATTGCATTTGGATCTCCTGGGGAAAATGGTCGAGGTGGTTTGATGCGTGAAGCTATGAACATCGATGCCAGGGGGCAATCAACACAAATTGTCGAGGACTATTCGCTAATTCAAGTGAGGCAGTAAATGCGTATTACTCAGTTTCAAACAAACTTTTCTGTTGGTGAACTAGATCCGCTATTACGAGCCAGGACAGATTTATCACAATATCAGAACGCCCTGGAAGAAGCGACAAATGTTATTATACAACCTCAAGGCGGTCTAAAGCGTAGAGATGGGTTAAAGTTTATCTATAACTTTGGAACAGGCTTTACAGCATTTAAGCTAATACCTTTTGAGTTTAGCGTCACAGATAGTTTTCTTTTAGTTCTAGTTGTTGGCCGGATCTATGTATTCAAGGCTGGTGTTCTGCAAGCAAACATAAACGGAACAGGCAATGATTATATAGCTGCCTCAGATATTACGGCGGCTATGCTTGATGAAATTACTTATACCCAGGCTGTTGATACACTTATTCTATGCCATGAGGATTTGCAGACAAAAAGACTTGTTAGAAACACAGATACAAACTGGACGTTAGAAAACTTACCGTTAACAAATGTTCCGCAATATCCTTATGCTTTAAGTATACACTCACCAAACTTTACGATTACCCCCAGCGCAGTATCCGGTAACATTACTATTACAGCTTCAAGCGTAACGACAGACACAGGGACAGCTCAAGCTGGGGGCGCTAGTACAATTACACTCAAATCTGCGTCTGCGTATTCGGCTGATGATGCTCCCAATGGAATGTCTGTCACGCTTACTTCTGGCACTGGATCAGGACAATCTAGGTTTATTGATGATTATGTAGGTTCAACTAAAGTTGCTACAATATACCCACCCTGGACTACAGCGCCGGACAGCTCAACAGGATACAAGGTTGAGGCTTTCTCAGCGGCAAGCGTTAATGAATTTGCCCAGGTTGATACTACTTTTGGACGAGCCAGGTATGTAGAGTTTGTTAGCGCGACAGTAATGAAGGCAGTCACAGAAGTTCCGTTCTTTGATACCAGTGGCGTTGTAGCTGGTAATTGGAAGAGTGAACATGGCTATGAGGATGTCTGGAGCAACGCTCGAGGCTGGCCAAAATCAGCTACGTTCCATGAGGGTAGATTATATTTCGGTGGATCAAAGTCCAGGCCCAATACCATATGGGGATCAAGAGTTATTGATTTCTTTAACTTCGATCCTGGCACTGGATTGGACGATGAAAGCGTTGAAGCAACCATAAACACTAATCAATTAAATAGTATTGTGGCTGTAATTGCTGGGTCTGATCTTAGAATATTTACTACTGGCGGTGAGTTTGTTGTTATTCAGTCAGAAGATTCTCCGGTTACGCCAGCAACTTTTCTTATCCGGCCACAAACAAGACTTGGCGCAAAGCCAGGTGTTCCGATAGAAGATCTTAATGGTGCGTCTGTATTTGTTCAAAGACAGGGTAAAGCCATAAACGCATTTCAATTTGGTTCAGGTACGAACTCATACCAGGTACAACAGATATCCGTACTTTCATCGCATCTTATAAAAAACCCTGTTGACCTGGCGGCTCGTAGATCAACATCAACCGATGAGGCAGATCGATTATTTATCGTTAATGGTGATGACGGATCGATGTCAGTTTATTCTATTTTAGTTGGGCAAGAGGTTATAGCGCCCAGCTCATTTACAACGGATGGTAATTTCATTGCAGTAGCCACAGAGATCTCCGATACCTTTTGTATTGTAAAACGTACAGTTAATTCGCAAGTCAGATACTATTTAGAAAAGTTTGACAAAGATGTAACACTAGATAGTGCTAAGACAGGCACAGCGGCCTCCTCAACAACGATGGATCATCTTGAAGGGGCAACTGTTGAAATTGTTCGTGATGGCGTTGTGGAGCCAACTCAGACAGTTCCAGCTTCTCCGTTTACAATTACGTTTGTTAAAAATTCATTATCTACTTTCCAAGTAGGATTAGAATATACAGTCCAGGCAAAGACAATGCCGACTGAGCCAGTGTTAAGTTCTGGATCGGTGCAAGGTGTTAAGAAACGTATTGTCCAGGTGGACGCTCTACTTAATCAAACAAAAGATCTTGTAATTAATGGTAAACAAATATCGTTTAGAAATTTCGGTGTTAATATTCTTGATACACCTATCCAGGCATTTACCGGATTAAAAACAGCGCATGGTATCTTGGGATATAGTGCTACCGGACAAATAACATTAACTCAGAATGTTCCATTACCTATGACTGTATTAGGCCTGGAATATAAATTAAGTGTAGGAAGTTAGATATGGCTAGTTTTGCAGCTCCAGCGATGATGATAGGATCAGCCGTTTCAGCGGTTGGAAAGATAAAGGCTGGCCGCGCTGAGCAAAAAATGTATGACGCTAAAGCTTCTCAGACATTACTCCAGGGCGATGCGGAAGCAGTCAGGTATAAACAGCAAGGCGCTGATGTTTTGACCAGGCTAAATGAAAACCTAGCTACTTTAATAAGTAGATCTGGCTCAACTGGCTCTGGAAACATTAGTGCAATATTTAATGCTAATATGGCAACGGCCTCAAGAGATTATTCTACAGCGCGAGATAACGCTATACTTGCAAAAGAATATGCTATTAATCAGGCTGATCAGTATAGACAAGCTGGAAGTGCTGCTCGAAGATCTGCAACCATCTCAGCGATTGGAACACTCACCACAGCTGCTTATAGATATGGAACTTTATAATGGCTAGATTACCAAGATTAACAAGCGCTGGATTGCAAGCTAATATTCCTAGAAGTGTAGACTTTGCCGGACTTCGTGGAGAGGCTGCTGTTGGTCAAACCATATCACAGACATTTGATCAGATGGGTGATTTTCTTTTTAAGACTGCACAGAAAGAATCTGTAAGGTCTGGTATCGAAAGAGTAAAAACAGAGGGAGCGCAGCCAATACTCGAGGCAATGCAAGCCCAGGGTGGCCCAAGAGGTCTTGAGGAAGAAACTGCTTATGAAGCTGCAAATAAAATAGCTATTGCAGAAATACAAACTGAAGCAGAGCTAGAAATTGCAAAAATTCTAACAGAGGGTCAAAACAATAAAACTCCATTTAGTGCAGTACAGTCACAATTAAAAAGTGTTTCAGATGGATTTCCGGCAGCGCTATCAGATATTGATCCGGTATCAGCTGCATTATTAAGAACAAATCTCCAGGGCAAAACAGAAAAAGCAGGACTAAGATATTCTGATTTTTGGTCTAAAGAAACATTAAGAACTTTAAAAGATAGACAAAATATAGCATCTGCAAATAAAGCAGAAACTATAATCGGTAATGCTATTGTTCCAGGATTTGATCCGGAAGAACTAGAAAACGATATAAAGCTAGGTGCTGAAGAATTAGAAGCTCTAGGTGTAAGGCCAGAGAATTTAATAACTTGGTCGGAAGCTGTAAGAGAAGAAGCATTAAAAAATAATATATTGTTTGATTATTATCAAAAAGATCTTGGTGAGCAGGAAGAATTTATAAATGATATAAAATCTGGAGAAACAACTTTACCAGGTATGGATTTTGAAACGAGCATACGTTTTATAAATAGCTATTTATCTCCAGAGTACAATAGAAACAAAAGGGCAGTTGAGGCTCAGTCTACGTTTATAATTAACAAAGTAGAAGATCTGGAAGATGTTTTAGAAAACGGTGGTCAGATTGATCAAAAAGAACTTGCTGATTTATTATCGGACTCATCTAATGTAATTAATTATGATGGAGGCGCATCGTCCACAGCTGCAAGAGGATTGCAAGACACAAGTAATTTCTTTGGGGAGTTAAGAACCAAATCATTAGCTGAGTTAGAGGCATATGTAACAAACATAGAAACAAATGGTTTTGATGGTGCGTTAGATACACCAGAGGAAGTTACCAGGGTAAAGCAAGCTCAAAGTTTTCTTACTAACATGAGAACAGAAATTAAGAATAATCCTATGGGTTATGCAGCTAAAGTAGGGCTAATCAAAAGAAATGAAATCATTGGCGTTGGTGAGGATAGCAGATTACAAATTGACCAGGGCGCTCTTACTGAAAGATTAAAACAAGCGACAGTTGTTGCAAGAGAATATGGCTTAGTAAATCCCCCTGTCTTTTTTAAAGATGAAATTGATCAGTTAGGTTTAGTTTTAGAAAAATCTGAAGGCGCTGTTAAACTTGATATATTAGGTATGCTTTCAACTATTGGCGAAAGTAGTGGTGAGGTTCTTACGCAATTATCAGAATATAATAAAAGTGATGCGTTAGTCGGTGGCCTTGTAACGATAGGATCTACACAAGCTGCAACCCTGGCAGTAAACGGTATGGATCGATTAAAGAATGATTTGATACCTCCAGGATTTACAAGCTCAAACACTGATCAAGTATTTTTGGATGTTGTTGGCAAACATATGTTTAATGCTCCAATACAACAATCTGCGGTTAAGGATGTGGCCAAAGCTATATATACAGAGCTTGCTGCTCAACAAGGTTTGGGTGATTGGAAAGATGACGTGGATAAATCTGTAAAGCTTTATACGCAAGCCTTACAGTTAGCTTCCGGTCAGCGCATTGTAATGACTGACACAGGTGAGGTTACCTATGGAGGCATGCAGCCAATAAGAGAAAAGATGACGTTTATTCCTCCGAATATGACAGCTGCCGATATGGAAAAAGTTATTGCAAATTTAAATCCAGCGTCAATAGAAGCTATCACAGGTCAGAAAATAGACCCAGCTTATCCAGAAAAAATTAAAGACGAAGAAACCTATAAGTTATTTTTTGCAGGGGGCAATCAATATTACATTTCAAATGTAGAAGATGTTGATAGGTTTGGCGATGATGTTCCTGTTTTAGATGTTGATGGAGCAACTATATTATTTGATCCAATGGATTTCTTGCAACCTATTGCTGGACTTACAGAAACAAAAACCCCCACCGTATCTACAGACTACTTCGATAAATTTACAGCCAGTATCGCTAATCAGCCAGAATTAAAACCTGGTGATACTGAATTAAGTTTTGAAACAGGCGAAGGGGAACTTCCTGGAACAGGTGTTCGGAAAAGTATGAAAGAAGCTCCTGGGCAACCAATGGCTTCAGAAAAATATAGTAGTGCAATCATGGCAGTTAAGGCTGGATCAGATAATAAAAAAGACATTGCTAATTTAAAGAAACAAACCAAAAATCTTTTAAATACGGCAGGGCTTACAGAATCAATAAGAGATAAATATTTTGGTAGTTTACCGTCACCAAATGATGCAGACTTCGATAGTGATTTATATGACGGTTATGTAAATTTTATTATAGATGGTGGTAAAAAGAAATATCAAGAATGGGTTAAAACCAGGCAATGATACAGTTTGATAAACCCAACAAATTAACATTAAGAGATCTGCAAGGGTTATCAAAACCAGTTACCAGGTACGAAGAAAATTATAATGCTGCTAGAAAGAAATCGCAGTATTTAGATCAGTCTCAAAGTAGAGACAGAATATTGCAAGATTTATGGGATCCTATTGTAGAGGAAGTAAGTGAGCTATTTCCTAACGAAACATTTGTAGATCCAGGCTCTTATATTAACAGAGGTTTTTTTTCAACAACTGCTACACCAGGAAAAGCTAGATCTGATTATGAATGGAGGGCAACACAAATTCTTGGATTTTTAAATCAAAACCAAGAAATAATACCGGATCACCTAAAAGATATTACTCTTGAAAGTCTTGAGGATTTAGCATCGGAAAGAGCAAAAGCAGCAAAAGAATACAATGATGAGATATCGTCCAGGGCTGTAGGAACTAGTGGACAGATTGGTCAATTCTTAGGTCAAGTCGTGGGAATTGTTGAGGATCCGACCATCATAGGCACATTACCTATAGGATTAACGTCAAAAAGTTTAATGAAGTTAGCTTTTTTCGAGGCATCATTAGGAGCCGGAGTTACGGCTATGAGTGAAGCATCCGTTAAAGAATGGTATGGAAAACAAGGTTATGATTATACCTGGAATGATTTTATTAGAAACGTAGGGTTTGCGGCAGTTGGTAGCGCAGCATTGCCTGTTGGGTTTAGAGTAACTGTTGATACTGCTAAAGGCGGTTTTAATGTCTTAGCAAAAGCAGGGAGGGCAAATAAGGACAGTCAATTCTTAGAAAAAGCAGCCAAGGAAGCTGAAGAGTTTGAGGCCGATAATCCGTTTGTAGATAGTCAATTTGCCAGATCTCAGGCAGAACATAATAATCGCACAACGGAAGCGGATGCAGCTGTCTTTAATAATAAAGCTCCTGCTATATCTGACGAAACTACAATACAACCAACGCCAGAAATAATTGCTTCTTCCACTGATAATTTAAATGGTGTTATGTTTTCCGTTCCTGCCAGGGATGCTTTGATCGATGCAAAGAGATTTCAGTTTAAAGAGGGTGGCGATGAGTATGGCGTTACCGAAAGACTGCAAGGCGTTACAGAATGGGATGATGTAAAAGCCGGAACAGTTATCTTTTGGGAAGATGTTGATGGCAAGATATTCGTTGCAGATGGACACCAAAGAGCAGGGCTAGCCAAGAGAATAATGGATCAGGATCCTAGCCAGGAGATTAACCTGGTTGGCTATAAGTTGCGTGAAGTTGATGACATAAGCTCAGAGAAAGCGCGAGTGATAGCAGCTACAGCAAACATTGCCCAGGGAACAGGCACAGCTATCGATGCAGCAAAAATACTTAGAGTTGAACCTGGTAGATTATCTGAGTTGCCTCCTCGATCAACATTAGTAAGACAAGCAAAAGATCTTGAAAAATTAAGCGATGATGCTTTTGGATCTATTGTTAATGATGTGATACCTTCAAACTATGGTGCTATAGTTGGGCGATTAATCGATGATCCTGACAAGCAACAAGCAGCCATCCAGGTTTTAGCAAGGTCTGATGTTGCAAATGCTTTCCAGGCAGAAACTATTGTTCGCCAGGTCAATGAACAAGATTTGGTTAATGAAGTACAAACTGGTTTATTTGGTGATGAGGTGCTTGCTGAAAGTCTATTCCTGGAACGTGCCAGGGTATTAGATAGAACGTATAAGATACTTAGAGAAGATAAGACAGCATTTGAGAATCTAAGCAGAAATGCAGATCGCATTGAAGCCGAAGGAAACAAGCTAGAGAAAACTAGAAACCAAGAAAGGGCAAATCAAAATGGCAAAGCGATCACGTTCCTCCAGGCGCTTGCAACGAGAAAAGGAGAGCTTAGCGATGAACTCTCAGCGGCAGCAAGAACAGCCAGGGAAACAAACAACTATGCAAACGCAGCAAGAGGATTTGCCGAGTCTGTCAGAAGAGGAATTGAGCGAGGCGATTTTGATCGGGCAGAAGTTGGCGATGTTAGACGCACTTTCGATGATGCGCCGAAAAGCCGCCAGGACGCGATTGAAGATGAGCCAGGCTTAGAGGGCTTCGATGAGCCATCCGGTAAAGCAGCTGAAGATCAAACAGATCAACTTATACTAAATACATTTAGGACATTTGACGCTCCTAGAGAAAGATCTGAAGGGTTTGCAAGGTATCTTGATGATGCTGAAGTAAGCGAGACAACTAAAGAATTACTTTTTAAAAGTGGCGATACTTTCAATGTAATGCGAAACATTTTTCAACAAGATCCTGATGACGCAGATCTTCTACAGTTTGGTGCTGACGAATTATCTTCGGTGCTAGGTCGTGAGATTTCAACTTCTGAGGTTCGCACTGTAACAGAAGATATTAAAAAAATTACGCAAGATGGTTTAAAAAATCAACCACAAATAATGACTGTTTATCGTGTAGGAGAGGTATTAGAAGATACTCCCCAATCTTATACACTTAATCCTAATTATAATATTGATTCTAATTTGCCCTGGCGTAAAGGCAAAGGCGAAAAACTAACTGCATATAAAGTTAATAAAGATGATATTCTTGCATCTCCAGATATAACAGAGCGTGGCAGAATTGGTGAAGATGAAGTTATTATTAGGGGTGAAGTCCTTATTCGTGATAACAAAACCACCCAACTAAAAGAAGTTCCTAGTGTTGTTGGGGAAGAAATACCTGGCGAAACAAATGCAAAGGTTATTGAGAAATCTTTTAAAGATCGCCAGCCAGTAGAAACTGTTGATGATATTTATAAGATAGCACCAGAGTCTCAAGACTTTATTGTAAACATTGGTAAGGGTATTGAGAAAGATTTAGGCGTTGAATTAAAAAACACAGGTTTGAAAAAAATTGAAACAGCTAAATCAAAGGTAGGAAGAAAAGGTTATGGAAGCGCAAAAGAGTTAACTGATATTTCAAGAATTGGATTTATTGTTAGCAAGCAAGAACAGAGTGATGAAATAGTAAAAAGATTTGGCCAGGAAGTTGAGGTCTTAGATGAGGGCTGGAGTACAACCCCAGCCGGTTATTTTGATAGAAAACTCCTTGTAAGAACTCCAAACGGTTTAATTTCTGAAATTCAAATATGGTCGCCAAAACTTTACGATGCAAAATTTAATAAAGGTGGAGAGCAGCTCTATACACAATATAGAGAAGTTGAAAAAACAAATCCTAAAAAGGCAAATGAAATAGCTCAGAAGCAGCGATCTTTATATGCAGAAGCTATTTCTCAAGAGGACTCTTCGTTTTTAAAAGTCTCTGGTATAGGAAAACTACCAAAGTTTCGCTCAAACAGCGACATAAATGCGTTCTCATCAGGTATAACTCGACCAGTATTGAAAACATCTGGACCATCTACAGCTGTCCAGGAGCCGCCTGGCGTAAGTATAGCCAGGGCTTCAGTTACGGAAAATGAAATTGCTGGGCGACCATCCCAGTCTACAAGTATTCGATCTGACATTTCAGAACCTCCTACTAAAGATATAATAGATCCGGTATCAGAAGTCAAGCCAGAGGATTTCGATATAGAAATTCCTGTTGGTCTTAGAGTTGAGGGTGATGAAATGGTTACTGAAACGAGAACTTTACGAGATGTTAAGGCCGAACTCGATGCAGAAGATGCTTTAATTAATAGACTAGGGGTTTGCTCAATATGACGTTTAAGAAATGTATAAGCGATGGAGTAACAGCCGGAGAGATTAGCCAGGAAAAAGCTGATGAAGTTTTAAATCTTTTCGATGAATTGTTTGAGCAATATAACAGGCAACTTGGCCCTGGCCCTGCTACATCGAGGGCGAGTATTGATGCAGCTAATGTAATGAAAAAACAGGTAATGGAGCGCAAACGCAGAACGATGCTCCAGGCGCAAACCTGGAAAAGAATAACATTAGATTTAGAAAACTATAGAACAGCTGGAACTAAGCAACCAAGAAAAGATAAAGCTGCCCTGGCATTATTTGAACAGGACGAAGGATCTAGGTTTCTTAGCATAGCACAATTAGAAAAAGCTATTGAAAGAAGTGCGACCAGGAAAATGGATAAAGTCCTGGCAACTTTTAGAAGAGATCTCACTGGTCGAGTAAGAAACAAAGCCAAGCTCGAAAACATGATAAGAGAAACATTTGTTCCTGGAAGCACAAGAGATGCTTCAGCCAGGGAACTTGCCCAGGGCTGGCAAGAGGCGGCTGAGTATTTGCGTAAACGCTTTAATGCTGCCGGAGGTGCTATTCCTAAAAGATCTGATTGGGGATTACCGCAACAGCATCATTCTTTAAAAGTGCGCCAGGCTGGATATGAAGCCTGGAGAGATAAAATCACACCAATGCTTAACCTGGAAAAAATGGTTGATCAGCAAACAGGCCTGACGTTTTCTCCGCAAAAGTTAGAAGTAGCATTAAGAGATGTTTACGAAACAATAAGCACTGACGGTATGAGTAAGATTAAGCCAAGTGGTAGACCGTCTGGGCAAAAGGCAATGGCTAATCAACACGCAGAACATCGATTCCTGGTATTTAAAGATGCCGATACCTGGATGAAATATAATGATGAATTTGGCAACAGCAATCCATTTGACGTTATGATTGGTCATATCAGTAATATGTCCAGGGATATTTCATTTATGGAGCGTCTTGGCCCTAATCCTATGGCAACCAAAAACTTTATAAAAGACACGTTGCTTAAAGAAGGGGCAGATGATCCCAAAGCTGTAGATCGTGCAAGAGTAGCCGGAAAAAAAGTTGATGAGCTTTATAACATCCTTCGAGGAACGCATAACACACCAGTTCATGGGTTCGTTGCAACAGCCTTTGCCGGAACCAGGCAGTTATTACAATCAGCTCAACTAGGGGCTGCATCGATCTCAGCAATTACTGACGTAAACTTTCAGCGTATTGCCAGGGCAATGAATGGTCTGCCACAAACGAATACACTCAGAGCATATTTAAAAGCCTTGTCTCCATTAAAAGCCGAAGAAAAGGGAAGGTTAGCGATACGCCTGGGATTAACTGCCGAAGGTTGGTCATCGATCGCTTCAGCGCAAATGAGGTACACTGGAGATATATCAGGGCCAGAAGTTACCAGGAGAGTAGCTGATTTTGTAATGAGAGCTTCTTTGCTGTCTCCAATGACACAAGCCGGAAGATGGTCATTTGGCATGGAACTCCTGGGAACACTAGCTGACAATGTAGGAAAAACGATTGATGATATAGATCCTAGATTAAAACAATCTTTGGAAAGATACGGTATAGGATCTGAGAAATGGGATATCATGCGATCGACAGAGCTGTATGATCATAAAGGTGCAAAGTTTCTAAGAGCTGAAGATATTGAGTTTAGAGATGACATAGATCCAAAGCTTGCCAGGGAATTAGCTACTAATCTTATGGCGATGGTAGAAACAGAAACAAACTTTGCTGTTCCTTCTACATCTATAAGAGGTCGAGCTGCTTTAACTGGTGATTTACCTCCTGGTACTATTGGCGGTGAACTTGTTCGATCGTTCGCAATGTATAAAAACTTTGGTGTTACCCTGGTTAATACTCATATTCTTAGATCAGCTGCTACGCCTGGCGCTATGGGAAAAGGTAAAGCTTTTACAAACCTAATTATTAGCACGACTTTAATGGGCGCTTTGGCTCTTCAATTAAAAGAAATGTCAAAAGGTAGAGATCCCAGGTCAATGGATACTGGAGAGTTTTGGGGAGCTGCATTTTTACAAGGCGGTGGTTTAGGTATTTATGGAGATTTTCTTTTCGCAGATCTCAATAGATTTGATCGAGGTTTAGGGGCAACTATAGCAGGGCCAGTAGTAGGTTTTGCTGATGACGTTAGAAAGTTAACAGTAGGTAACATTTTCGAAGCTATCCAGGGCGAGGATACAAAAGCAGCAAGTGAGTTAATTTCTTTTGCTCAGCGATATACGCCTGGTGCAAGTATCTGGTATATGCGGTTAGGGCTTGAGAGATTAATATTTGACCAGGCTAAATTATGGGCTGATCCGGAAGCCAGGACAAAAATGAGGCGTATTCAAAAGAAGTATCAAAGAGAGTACGGACAAGATTTCTGGTGGCAACAAGGGAAAACGATACCGGATCGTAGACCGGATCTAACCGAGGCAAATGTCAACAGATTATTTGGCAATTAGAACAACATATGGTATAAGACAAACAAATCGAAGGATTATATAGATGACGGCTACACCTATTAGTAATGTATCTAGGCGTGTTCAGTTTACCGGAAACACGACAACTGGCCCTTTTGCATTTACTTTCAACATATTAGCTGACAGTGATCTTATTGTTATTAAGAACACAACCACGCTTACAATAACTACTCAGTATACAATAACTACAAATTCAAATGGAACCGGATCAGTTACTCTTGGTTCAGCACTTGTGGCGTCGGATATATTAACAATTATCGGTGGCAGAAGCTTAGAGCGTACAACTGACTTTGTAACGGCTGGTGATTTACTTGCTTCAAGTTTAAACGAACAGCTCGATAGCCTGGTTATTATGGCTCAACAGCTTGACGAAAAGGTTGGCCGATCAATCATAGTTAATGCTGGCGATGAGTCTGTAAGTCTGGAAATGCCGACAAAGGACAATCGTAAAGGAACCGTATTAGGTTTCAATGCAACAACAGGAGCGCCAGAAGCTGGTCCAACTATTGCAGATGTTCAAAGTTTAGCAGCAATAACAACAGATATTGGAAACCTTGCTGATATAGAAGATGGAACAGTAGCTACAGATGCAATTTCTGGTTTGGCTGCAATAAAAGCAAATGTAACAACTTGCGCTGGCATTTCATCTAACATAACTGCCGTTGCCAATGACGCATCTGACATTGGAACCGTAGCAACAGATCTAGCTGGATCTAACACAATAGGAACGGTTGTCTCTAACATCTCAAACGTGAATACCCTGGCTGGTATTTCTACAAGTTTGGCAGCTTGCGGAGCAATAAGTTCTGATATAACTACCGTTGCTAATGATGCAACGGATATAGGGCTTGTTGGCGGGAGCATAGCAAATGTTAACTTAGTAGCATCAAGTTTAAACTCAGGCGCATTAACGGCTGTAAATGATTACGGATCTGTTGCTAATGCAGTTGTCACCACCAACGATTACGGGAGCGTATAATGGCTATACAAGTACAATTAAGAAGAGGCACGGCAACGCAAAATAATGCGTTTACTGGTGCAATAGGCGAACTTAGTTTCGATACAACCAACAAACAAATTCGTATCCATGACGGATCTCAAGCTGGTGGTTTTAAAATAGGAACAGGAGACTTTCCTACTGGCACTGCTAACGTAGCATTAGGAAACACTGCTCTCGACAGCCTTGACGGAAGCAGCCCAGGCGGTAATAACGTAGCCGTTGGGCATAATGCACTTACTGCAAATACTACAGCTAGTAATAACGTAGCTGTTGGTAGCGGTGCATTAGCAACATCGACTACAGCAACAGATAATACTGCGGTCGGTTTTCAAGCATTAGCTGCAAATGATTCTGGTGCTGACAATGTGGCTGTTGGTGATGAAGCTGGACACGATATTACATCAGGTAGCAGAAACACAATACTAGGTTCTAAGGCTGGTGATGCTGCAACAACTACAGATGACACAACATTAGTTGGTTATGGTGCTGGTGGTGGTGCTATAATGACAGGCCATGATAACGTAGCTATCGGCTCTAATGCTTTAGCTGCCGCTACGTCAGGAAATAGTAATGTAGCAATAGGTAAAGATGCTGGTCTTGCAATAAGCACTGGCAGCAATAACGTAGCCGTTGGACATGAAGCATTAGAAACTGAAGATGGTAATGGTAATAATGTTGCTATTGGTTATCAAGCACTTAGAGTACAAAACGCTGGTGCTGATGCTAATAGTGTGGCTGTTGGATATCAAGCTGGACTAGCATTAACAACAGCCACTAGTAACACATTTATAGGCGCTCTTTCAGGTGATGCTGTAAATACTGGCTCTTTAAATACCTTTGTTGGTACTGCTTCAGGTTCAGCAACAGATGATGGTGCTAGTAATACGGCAGTAGGAGCTTACGCTCTTGATGCTGGTAATTGTCAGGATCATAATACTGCTATTGGTGCGGGTGCTTTAGGGGGTTCATCTTTTACTGGTTATGACAACACTATTGTTGGCAGTGATGCGGGTAATGGAATGACTACTGGTTACTCTAATACTTTTGTTGGTAAAACAGCTGGGCAATTAATTACAACAGGAAATGCTAATACGATTATTGGACGTTTTGATGGAAACCAAGACGGTCATGACATGAGAACCGATAGTAACACTATAGTGATTTCTGACGGTTCCGGAACTGTCAGAACCATGATAAATAGCGAAGGCTATCAAAGAATTAAATCAGTAAACGCTTCTATTGTTAGTGGCGCTACACATACTCATACTCACGATAATAATGATACTGATGGTTTTCTTTTTGAACAGCAACACGGTTCTTATGTTTCAAGTGCTGTAAAAATAAATGCTCATAGAGTTGCAAATTCTGGTTATGAAATGCTTTTAACAAGGTCTGGAAACAATGCAGACGTAGAGCATTATCTCAGGGGTGATGGTAACGCATATGCTGATGGTTCATGGAACGGTGGTGGTGCTGACTATGCTGAATATTTTGAATGGTCTGATGGTAACTCTGATAACCAAGATAGAACAGGTTATACAGTTGTATTAGATGGTAATAAAATTAAACTAGCTACAAGCGATGATGCAGCCGCTAATGTTATTGGAGCGGTATCTGTTAATCCCTCTGTTGTTGGTGATAGTGATATTCAGAGATGGAAAGGTAAGTATTTACTCGATGACTTCGGCGCTTATCAGACAGAGGAATACACTGAAACATGGTGGATTGATGAAAATAATGTCAAACAATCTTATAACACAGATAAAATTCCTGATGATGTTACCGTTCCTGATGATGCAACTGTAGATACTAAAGATGCAAAAGATAATACGTTAGTCAGAAGAAAACTAAACCCAGACTACAATCCAGATACAGCGTATATTTCTAGAGAAGATCGTAAGGAATGGGCAACCATTGGTATGATGGGCAAACTTCGTATTCGCAAAGGACAAAAAACTGGTGATCGTTGGATTAAGATGCGAGATATATCTGACACTGTAGAAGAGTGGTTAGTTAGATAATGGAAAATGAAACTGTTTTAATTAATGAGGCTGAATATAGCCTGGAAGATTTTACTGATGAGCAAAAGACATTGCTTCACCATGTACAAGATCTCGATGCCAAGTTAGCCAACGCACGTTTTAACTTCGACCAGCTGAATGTTAGCCGCGAGGCTTTCGCTGAGAAGTTAGCCGCTTCCCTGGAAACAAAACTAGAAGCAGCGGAATAGGTGATATGTGGATTTGCCCAAGGTTAATATAGCGGTTGCCGCAAGTGCGGTGGTAGCGATTGTTTCAACTGTGGGCGGTGGTATCTGGTACGCTAGTTCTCAAGCATCAATTATTGAAGCATTGCAGTCAGATTTAGAAACCCTGACTATTGAGAATAATGCAACTGACCGTACCAATTTGATCAGAGATGTAGAAGAAAACACAGAACGAATAGATGAGATCATAGAATATATCATCGAAGTCGAAGAGGATGGTGGTGACACTATTGATGAAATCTATGAAGAGTTTGAAGATGTTTACGAAACCCAAGAAGGTTTCCTACTCCAATTTAATCAGATCATCAAACTGCAAGCTAGGATTAAGACTCTAGAAAACACAATAGAATATCTTACAAGACGCCCGATTAACTCAGATGGGATGTAAGTATGGACCCATTAACAATATTAGGAGTTGTGAAAACTTCTTTAGCCGCCGGCCGCACCGTAGCAAGTTTATCAAAAGAACTAGGCCAGTTTTTTGATGCAACAGATAATGCAAAAAAGAAGCTGCAGAAAAAAGGTGCATCTAGTGGTAGCGTAAATAGTATAGCAATGGAACGATTTGCAGAATTACGCAAAATGGCCCAGGCAGAAGAGGACTTAAAAACGTGGATTTGTGATCCTAGAAATGGTCTAGGTCCATCCCATTGGCAAACTCTTTTAAAAATAAGAAGGGAAGTATTGCAAGAAAAGCGCGAAGCAGAAGCCCAGGCAAGGCGTGATGCTATAGAAGCTCAAGAGTTAGCTGTCACCCTAGCTGGGATTTTCTTTTTGCTTACAGCCAGTGCGATTGGCTCAATAGCGTATCTCCATCACATGAAGTGGATAAATTTTTGGGATTATTTTAGATGATTTATGTTTTGGTTTTTCTACATTTTATCAGTACAGATCGATTATATTATTATCAGATCGGAACTTATTCGGATAAAAATCAATGCCTAGAAGAAGCAGAAAAGGCAAAAATAATGGTAACCCATCACTCGATGAAGGTAAGCTGCCTGACGATCAACGCCCAACAATAGTAGATCATGGAAAGAAGTTTGCAGCATATGATAAAAATGGTAGACTTATAATATTAGGATACGATCGAAAGATAGTTGAGGATTACGCAAATGACAGAGTTCGACAAACTTGACACCGATAACAACGGATCATTATCGAAGGATGAATTTAGAGCATTGGCCATCGAGGATAGAAAACTTGTCATGTATGACAATGACGCTAAACGCAACCTGGAAAGAAAGCTTGTAACTATGTCAGCGCTGGGTCTTGTGTTGTATCCTTTTATAATTCTCTTAGCTTCTGTGCTGGGCTTCGATACGGCTGCTAGTTTAATAACAGATATAGCAAGCGTGTATGTTGTGGCTGCTTCGGGTACGGTGGTCGGCTACATGGGTGTAAACGCAATAAGGGAGAAGAATAATTGATTGATAAGCTGATTGAACCCGTTAGTGGTCTACTCGGGAAGGTTATAAAAGACAAAGACCAGGCCGCAAGGTTAGCGCATGAGATTGCAACGATGGGTGAGAAACACGCCCAGGAACAAGTCATGGCGCAGCTGGAAATATTAAAGATGGATGCTCAAGGCAACTGGTTTCAATCGTCCTGGCGTCCACTTATCGGCTGGATCGGGGGCATATCCCTGGGCATAAACTACATGGTAGCTCCCATCGCAATGGGTTTTGGTTTCAGTATACCTCAAGCTGATATGTCAGTGATGATGCCATTACTGTTAGGTATGCTTGGTATGGGTGGAATGAGATCGTTCGATAAGCTCAACAAAACGGATAGTAAAAAATGAGTGACGCATTAAAAATATTACAAGCTAAGTGTGGCGTAAAAGACGATGGATCGTTTGGCCCCAATACAGCTAGAGCTATAGCAAAACATTATGAGCTATCTGATAAACGTGGGGCGCATCTTCTGGGCCAGGCTCACCACGAAAGCGGTGGCTTCAACCGTACCAAAGAGGGTTTGTATTACAGTACGCCAGAAAGATTAATGGCTGTATGGCCTAGCCGATTTAAATCTGTAGAGGCTGCAATGCCCTACGCAAAAAACCCAGAAGCATTAGCTAACAAAGTATACAACGGACGCATGGGGAATGAAGAGGGTTCTAGTGACGGCTGGAAATTTTCTGGAAAAGGTTTCATTCAACTCACAGGGCGTTCTAACTATAGATCATTTGCTAGTGATATGCGTATACCAGAAGTCGTAGATCATCCAGCGTTTGTTGAAACTGAGTATGCCTTTGAGTCGGCTCTATGGTTCTTTAGGTCTAACAACCTGTTCACTATATGTGACAAGGGCGTTGATGATGATACAATCAAGGCTGTGACCAAGCGCGTAAATGGTGGTACACATGGTTTGAAAGATCGTATCGAGCAAACTAAAAAGATTTATGAGTGGCTAGGAGATGCCTGATGAAACGTAGATTTGCACCTGTTCCAAAGGATAAGAAGTCCGGCATACCTAAGAAGTATGTGAAGGGTTCAAAAGATCCTGATGCTACCAGGCGTGAGATCATGCGTACCAGGGCGCTTTACAAAATGGGCAAACTTACTCCGGCCATGATGGATCGGATCAGCAAGCAAAGGAGCAAAAGATAATGGCCGCACCAGCAAAGTATAAAAAAATGTTTGGCGCTTCTCGTGCAGAAAAGATATACAAACGTGGCTTGGGTGCGTATTACTCAAGTGGTTCGAGGCCGAAAATGTCGGCTCATGCCTGGGCTGTTGCCAGGTTAAAGGCTCATGCGAAGGGCAAAGCAACGGTTAAAAAAGCAGACGGTGATTTATTTAGGAGTAGCTAAAATGCCAATGGGAAAAGGAACATACGGATCTAAAGTTGGTCGGCCATCAAAGGCTGCTAAGAAAGATCCTAAATTAAAAAAAGCAGCCATGAAAAAAATGATGGCTGCTCGTAGAAAGTAATTACCAGGGTCTTAGCTTTGGCTTTACTATCTTAGATGGTATCGCACTAACCTCGCAGAACCCAGCTTCAGCGTTGATCTGATCGTAGAGCGTATCGTTATTTAACAGTACGCTCCAACAATCATCTTCACTAGCAAACCAAATCTTTGCTTCCTGGGGGTGACCGTTCATTACATACACCAGGGTCAATAGAGTATAGAAGCTCATGCTTTTATTCTTCCATCCCTAAATTGTATCTTGTGTTTCTTAGATATGTTTTGCACGTTCTGATATGAAACCCCAAACTTTCGGCATACTTCAGCCTGGGATAATCCATCCTTTGCCATCTGAATATAGGTATCTAAACCACCTGGAACCTTACAGATACCAGATCCGTTAGTGTTACCTTCCTGGGTAGGCCAATCGATATTGTATTTAGTAATCAGCTTACTCATGTAGGTCAAAGAGATCTGTAGTTTCCTGGCTCCCTCGATCCTGGACAGTCCAAGCTTACCATACTTAGCAAGGAAAGAAGCTTTCTCTCTCTCTTGCTTGTCAATTAATTTTTGCCAAGTCATTACTTCACCTGTTTCTGTGTTTTGTTCCACTCAAACTCGAGCGCTTCTTTGCTAAGATCACTTACATCAAGTAAAGCTTTTATTCCTATCTCGACTGTACCCCTGGCTGTCTCGCCCAGCTTATCCAGGTTTTCAAAGTTAGCCAGGACAAGCTCAAACTGAGACTTCCTGGATTTATTTTTTTCCTGGTAAAGTTTTAGAGTCTGCACCAGTTCAGTACTAAACATTCCAGCCGTACTTAAAACATCTTTGAACTCTCCGTTATGCCAGACAAGCCTATACCCTTCCTTTGGTTCCGGCTCTGGTTCCTGGGGCTGCACACTCATGTCAATCTCAGGTTTCTTTTTCTTTGGCTTTTCGTCCGGTGCATCCGGCAAGCCTTCGCCCTGGTAAATATATAAAGCTAAACCATGCATGGCGATTGCTTTGACAAAACATCTTTGCCTGGCATCGTTGATCGCTCGAGCGTCTGGGTTTTTAATGGCCCGATTGTTATTGTCCATCACTGCAAGCCAGGCCATATGCGTAATGCCATCGATCGTGACACTACATCGAACCTCGCGGCTGTTGTCTGGATAAACAATATCCTCGAGCAACTCATAGTTTGCATTTTCGGTATTGTTCTTAACGTGCTTCCAGGCATGCGCCCAGGACAAATAATCAAACCGACCTTTCTTTTCTTTATCGTCATTTACATTTAAAGCCGAAAGTGTTTTCCAAGTATTATTCATTTTAACCTCACATTGATTGATTGATTTCCTACCTTGGGCCTGGCCCCTGGTACTGGTTCGCCATCGTCCAGGATCTTTTTGATTGCCTGGATGTCCGGCTTTGACGTTGTTATTTTCAGCTGCGTTGGCACTTGGGCCTCGTCAACTATCTCCACAGACCATCGCGGTTTCGTGACACTGACAGTTGCCAGGGCATGGGGTACTTTCTTTTGACCCATTGCCTGGAGCAGCTGCAACATAACTTGCCTGGTTGCATCTTGCCTGGCACTAAGTGTGCTGGCACGTTTTTTATACAGATCGATCAGCTCTTTGACCGCTTTCTCCTGGACCTTTAACTCCTGGTCTTGCTGGATTAGTTTGCCCAGGACGTCCATTGCATCTGTCTCACCATCAAGAGTGTCCAGGAATGTATCGTCATCATCTCCGCACATTTCCCTGATGCTGTCAGACATACGCCTGATTTCTTCGTAATTAATAAACATAATTCCATCCCTTCTCTGTTATTTGCCATACGATCTCAGTGTTTCCAAATTCATTCTTGCGCCTAGTTTCTGTATCAAGAATACAATTTAATTGTTGCAATTCAGTTAGCCTTGGCCTTACGCTGAGAATTGATAGCCCGAGGTTCTTTGCAAGCTCACTGCCTGTCACAGTCTTTCCGCACTGTGCCATTCCGCAAAGAATAAGTAATCGTCTCCCGACTACCCTCGGAGCCACCTTGTGCGCTGCCGCAATCTCCGTATCGGAGCCATCGCGGTGGTGCATTTTTTTAATGTCTACTTGATTAATCATTATTCAGCCCCTTTCTCGTGGTCACGATCATCAATAAATCGCAAAATTTTAGGCAACAATTTATAAATGCAAGTCCTTTGATTGATATTTCCACTAATAAGTGCTTCCTCACCCCAACCAGTTTGATGACCGCTCCATAAATCCCAACGGTTCTCCAGATAATCGAGCGACAAATTATATTTCTTTGCTCTTTTTGTATCTGGCATTGAAGTGAATTTGGCACTGTCATAACCTAATTCAGTTACGTCAATGCTATAGTCCATTATTGCAATCTTATTCATTTTCTTCCATCCTTCCCTGGATTGTTAAATTGATCCTCTCGAGATCCTCTTCGTGCCTGGACATTTCCATATCCAGGTAGGCAATGTCAGTTGATACCCAGGATCTTCGAACTCCTCGGTTCTCATCAGCAAGCCTGTCACGTTCTTTCTTTGCGTATGCAAGGTTTGTTTCGATACGATTTTTTTCTTCGATCATTTCTTCAAGTGTCATGCTAAAACTCCAGCTATTATTAACCATAAGTAAAGTGTGCCAAACAGGCACACCCCACCAACTACTGCTTCGATCCAATCTCTCATAATAAACCCTTTGCCGCTGTTCTAATCTGTGAAGGTGTAACTCCATAAAACCTAGCCAGGACAGAAGGTTTTAAATGAGCTGCCCTTTTTGCTAGAATGTCACCTCGAAATCTTTCGTCCTGGATGCGTTGGTTATCACGCTCAAGAAGATTCCTGATCTCCTCTTTCTCATGTGAATTTAGTTTATCCGTCATTGGTCCTCTACTTCTGATATTGCTATGAAACATTCACTGAACTCTTGTTGAGCAAGCAGCTCGTTTTGTTTCTTCAAGGCAGCCTGGCGAGTTTCAAACTCGCCTATTGTCCTGGCTCCATGTTCACAAAGTTTATAAACGATATATTTCAATGTGCCTCCGTTATATTAATTGATAGGGTTTATCCCATTTACCGATGTTGATGCTCATGAAGTAAGCGCTGTCAAAGTAGTCAGTCATGATATCATCATTGTTGTAATACAAGGTGCCTCGCATAGCGTCTCTCAACTCATTCAAAAACTCATCGGCCTGATCCAATGGGCCATCGTAGTTTTCAGCGTATCGGTATGGGTTCTCCTGGTAAGATCCCTCGATTGGGTGGAAGGTTCTGCCTGTCATCTCGCAATGTTCCTGGGCGTTCTCGTTAGCCTTGCCAATAAAATCGATCGGACCCTGGCTAATTGTTACGCACAAAGAAGTGCGGTTAGG
>VMHT01050624.1_pt1 | contig 26004 bp, 32 predicted proteins | sample 4693611 | NCBI WGS metagenome assembly VMHT01 (sample SAMN12280063, study PRJNA550983) | marine metagenome | isolation source: seawater sampled from same location over 5 years 0.02-0.2 micron viral filtrate | place: USA: collected off the coast of southern California halfway between the port... ...
CTTCAAGAGGCGCTTAGGCAGAAGCAGATGGGTGGCGCTTCACCTCAACCGATGCCTACACCCCGTGGAGGCAGAGGTGGTTTTTTTGGCAAATTAAGAACCAAAATTGATCGCCTTAACCAGCAAATGGAGCAAAAGCAAGAAGCGCCCCCCATGCAACAAAGACGAAGACCCCGTGGAGGTTTGTTTTCTCAGTTAAGCAAGAGTATTCCGCAGGATAGAAGAGAACGCCTAGCCAGAAAAATCCCACAAGATCAAAGAGCAAGGCCAGTGGGCAGAAGCTTGCTGACAAAAGGCAGGGGTCGCCCAGACATGGAAGAGATTCGCAGACAAGTTATGCAAGGCATTGACGTGCGCGGGATTGGAATGTAATGGCTGAATCCAATGATCTACAGGCTGCGCTAGACGAGTACGGAGGCTCTGCTTCGCCATACTCGGCTCTGGATCAGTATTTGATGCAGCAGCCAGTGTACGACAGGGGGCCACGGGAAGCGCCAGTAGCGCCTACTATGCGAACCCTTGAAGCCAACATGCCTGACGTTGATGATCAGTTTGCCAGTCAGTATGAAAAAATCATGGCAGAGCAAACAGCGGCAAACGAAGATGCCGAGGCTTCACGTCAAGCCGAGATCGACGGCCTGCGAGATTTATTGCGCCAAGATCTTGCGACCTCCGAAGAGGCGGCGCTTGGTCAGAGGTCAGAGCTGACAAAAACACTAGAAGATCAGATAGAAAGTATGCGTCGAGGCGTTGACGCAGAGAATTTGGATTTACGCCAAGCTGGTTTGGATGAGAGAGCTGCGTTGGCGCAACAGATAGAAGAGGGCGACAGATTAGTGCGTCAAGCACAAGAAACTGCCGCAGGCTCTTTGCAGGATCGCATTGCCACTTTGTCTGGCGACTTGTCAGACATAACGGGCACGATTGACGCAAATTACGCTCAGCTTGATGAGGTTCAAAAGAACTCTGCTGACGCGACTCAAGGTGAAATAGATTCTCTTAATCAACAGCTTGAGAGCTTGTATACCGATGTGGAGTCCGGAAACGCTGCCCAGTCTGAAGCTATACAAAGCGAGACAGCCGACCTCGTTGCTGGCTTAGAGGCGCAGATAGGCGGTTTGACGGACAACCTTGGCGCGTTGCCACTAGAGTCAATTCAATCACAGCTTGCGGCGGTAAACGATCAAACTGCTCAGTTTCAACAGGCGGTGGATTCGGCTACTACCGAAAGAGCTGACTTAGCTTCTCGCATTGACGCTTTGCAATCCTCTGGCTTGACCCAAGATGACTTGAGCGGCTTGTCGCAAACCATCGCAGGGCAGCGTCAAACAGAGATATCATCCGCACTGAACCCAGTGCAGCAACAGATCGATGCGTTAAAGGGTCAAATGCCCGGTGAGGTTGACACCGAGGCGCTACGCAAACAGATCACCGATGACATAATGGCTCAGATGGCGAGCCAACAGCCGCCTGCAGCCACGACTACGCCAATCACGGTCGGTTCTGCTGAAGGGCAACAAGGTATCGTCGTTGAGCCAGAAATGGGTGCCTATGCTTTTGGCCCATCTGCATCTGAAGCTGGTGGATTCAACCCTTATGGTGGGGCTGGTTCTGACGCAAGGGATTATATGCAATATGATCGTGGCGATTACGCCAGAGGCACAGCTCCCAAACAAAATACGATGGTTCAGAGTCAAATGACTGGGCGGGTTGGTGACTTTATTCCAGATATGCGCGACATAATGCAAGTGGGCCAGTGAGGTATATGTAATGGCTAGTGATGTACCAAAGAACGTAGCGAACCCTTCTCTTTACAAGAAGGCGAAGGCAAAAGCCAAGGCCAAGTTTGACGTTTACCCAAGCGCATACGCCAACGGCTGGATGGTGCAGGAGTACAAGCGGATGGGCGGAACGTACAGAGGCAACACAGGCGGTGAGGTGACGCTCGATCCAAAGAAAAGCGATCTCAACAATGACGGCAAGCTTAGCGGTTACGAGCGCAAGCGTGGCACCGCAATAGCCAAAAGCATGGCAAAGAACATGAACGGGGGCGGAACTGTGATGGTTCAGGGCCGTGGTTGTGGTGCTATCATGCCAAGCAAGCAAAAGAAAACGAGAGTACCCCGTGGGTAAGCCACAAGGCGGACTCAAAAAATGGTTTGGCAAGGGTAAAGGTGGCAACTGGGTTGACATCTCAGCGCCAAAAAAAGGCGGTGGCTTTGAAAAGTGTGGTCGCAGTAGCGCCAGCGATTCTGATCGCGGTTACCCTAAGTGCGTACCCGCAGAAAAAGCTGCGAGCATGAGCAAGAAGCAGATCGCTTCAGCGGTTAGCCGCAAGCGGTCAAAGAAACAGGGTGTTGGTGGCAAGCCTACCAATGTCGCAACTTTCGCTAAAGACGGAGGCGAGATCATGAAGAGCAAGATGGGTACGAAAGGCGGCGCAATGGGCGGCAAGAAAAAGATGATGATGCCCGGCGGTATGAAGAAGGGCGGGTCAGCCATGAAAGCCAAAGGTATGGCTAAAGGCGGCGCTATGAAGACCAAGGGCTACGCAAAAGGCGGTGCCATGAAAGCCAAGGGTATGGCTAAAGGCGGAGCAGCTAAGGGCGGCATGAGAAAGCCCTCTAGCAAGAACAGTGGTCTATATGGCCGCAGCTAGTGGCCTATCTTCAAAGCAATATCCCACACTTCAAGGCGTGGGTTAGAAGAGAGTACACAGTCAATCATGAGCGATACCACGGCGAGTTTTTACACGCTATGGTTATCGCCGTGACTACAATGCCGACAAGGTGCTTGAGCTTTCAGGTCATATTTACGGGCGCTGAGACTTACGACGATGACGAAGAACCAAACGTACATGGCGGGGCTATGTGGGCGAGAATGCCAATTACGGCGCTGGTTGCCGACACGCCCTTTGATGAGTGGCCTGAACCGATGCCTGTTTGGGCGGCGCAGCCTTGGGACTGTTCTTCTCATAACCACTCTGTTTATGTCTTAGATCGCGCAACACCGTGCCCTTGGCTTGCCAAGATTGATGGCGAGTTCTATCCCGCGAAGTATTATTTCACTGTTGATTACACCGAGAATGAAATAGCGGATGATCCAGCGCAGCACAAGCAGAGCCATGTTATGGAGCTTTTAGATGCTGGCAAGTGGACGGGGAATATCGTGGCTTTGCCTAATAATCGAGTGAGAGTGACACACCCAGCGTGGTTTGAGACGGGCGAAGGCGCTCCAGACTTCAGACCAAGCCAGCATATCCATTACAGCAAAAGCGATTTAGACTACACTCTTGACGTAAATCAGGTTTTCGACAACCTATACGCAGGTAAAAAAGATGGCGGTAAGCGGAAGTAAAGACTTTGAGTTAGACGTAGCCGACTACGTTGAAGAGGCGTTTGAGCGTTGTGGCTTAGAGCTTCGCACGGGCTACGACCTCAAGACGGCTAATCGATCTTTGAACCTGATGCTTGCGGAGTGGGCTAACCGTGGTCTGAACCAGTGGACGATCAACCAGAAAGTGTTGTCGATGGTCAAAGACACCACCTCTTACACGATTGATGCAACCACACCGACTGCAACGATTGACGTGCTGGACGTGTTTATTCGTGAGACCTTGGGCGGCGTATCAACAGACGTGCCGCTCACTCGCATGTCTCGCTCCGAGTATGCCAACCTGTCCACCAAGACAAGCACTGGCAAGCCTAATCAATACCTAATCGACAAGCAGATCAGCCCAACCATCACGGTTTGGCCTGCGCCAGACCAAAGCTCAAAGTACGACTTGTACCTAAACGTGCTAAGTCGCATGGATGACGCTGATGCTGGGGCAAACACCTTGCAGATACCGTTTCGGTTTTACCCGTGCTTGGCCGCTGGCCTTGCCTACTACTTGGCGTTAAAGCGAGCGCCTGAGAAGGTCGGTATGCTCAAGCAGCTTTACGAAGAAGAGTTTGAGAGGGCGCTGAGCCAAGACCAAGATCGAGTATCGTTCAGGGTTGCTCCTGACTTGCGCGGGTATAATTTAGGCTAATGGCTTACGCATCGAACAAACGCGCTTACGGCATTTGCGATATCACAGGCTTTCGCTATCGCCTGCGTGACATGAAGATGACTTGGGACGGCTTGCTGGTAGGCCCAGACCAGTGGTCGCCAAAGCACCCACAGCTTATGCCACGACCAACACCGATTGATCCGCAGGCGTTGCAGATTACTCGGCCAGATCAAGCTGCCAACGGGAACGACAACAATTTTTTTACCGTCTACACTAATGTTGGAAATGGTAAATTGGGCACAACTTTGCAAACTTTTGGAATAACCTGTAGTGTTGGCACCGTGGAGGTAACAACGTCATGAGCTTCACATTGGCAACGCTAAAATCGACTGTGCAAGATTACTTGCAGGTCAATGAGACTACGTTCAACAACAACCTGAACACGTTTATTAAGGAAGCTGAGAGCCGCATATTTAAGTTGGTGCAGCTACCAGAGCAACGAAAGAACGTGCAGGGTACGTTGACAGCAAGCAACCGCTTTTTGGCAACACCAAGCGATTTCTTTGCGCCGTTCTCATTGGCGGTTATTGATAGCAACAACAAGTACCACTATCTGGATTTCAAGCATCCATCATTCATTAAGGAATACAGCCCTACCACCACAACAACTGGCAGGCCAAAGTATTACTCAATGTTTGATGAGACGGCATTTGAGCTGTCGCCTGTGCCAGATTCTGGTTATACCGCAGAGTTGCACTACCTGTTTAAGCCAGCGTCTTTGACGGCTGGCGGTGATTCAGGTACGACAATTCTGTCAACGGATCACCCTGATCCCTTGCTTTACGGCACCTTAGTTGAGGCTGCTGTGTTCTTAAAAGAAGCTCCTGACGTGATAGCCAACTTCGAGGCTCGGTTCAAGGAAGGCGTCTCTCGGATGAAGAATCTGAGCGAAGGCCGTGGAACCAGAGACGAGTATCGATATGACTTATTGCGTACAGGGGTAACCTAATTGGAACCAATCAAAGAGCTTGAAGGCAAGAAAATAGCAATTATCGGTCTGGGAGCCTCTCAGATCGATTATGTAATCGGAAAAGAAAACAGCGTTGAATGGGACGAGGTTTGGTTGATTAACTCAGCCTTGTCGGTTTTTGACTGTGATCGCGTTTTTATGCTCGATCCTGCCAGCCGTTTCCTTGATACCGAAGACGCAGGCAATCAAACCGAGGTGATGCGTAAGCTTTTGCCCACGTTTGACAAACCGATTTATAGCTGCGAGCTAGATGAGCGCGTACCAGCGTTGGTTGAATACCCTCTTGAAGAGGTCATCAAAGACCAACGCTGCGCTTACATGAACACCACGGTAGCTTATGCCTTGGCCTTTGCTGCGTGGAACAAAGTGGGCGAAGTCGATCTGTTTGGCATGGACTTCAGCTACAAAAACAACTTGCACTTCGCAGAGGCAGGTAGAGCCTGCCTTGAGTTCTGGATATGCAAGATGATTGCCATTGGCATCAAGGTTGGCGTAAGCCCAAGGTCTTCGTTGCTAGATCAGAACGTCGATATGCAAGACAGACTGTATGGCTACCATCGACTGCCTAACCCGAAAATAGCAATGCCAAACCCAGAGGGTGAGTGGGTAGTCTGCAACCGATCAGAGCTGGCGCAGATGGTTAAAAAACACAAATTAGAGACGGTGGAGCTGCCGTCCTCGCCAGAACCATATAAGGGGTAGTCATGTCACAGGGTGTTTTTCAGATGGGTCAGGTGATGGTTTCAACAACCGACAACCGTGGCCATGATGTAGAATTTTGGGCAAAAGAGACAACAAAGAAGATTTTGGGTATATCGGAAGAGGCTGAGCCGCACATTCGTTTGCAAGCAGAGGCTTTCCGCAATCAAGTTTATACTCTAATATTGATGGGGATGAAGAACGCTATAGCTTCTGACCGAGTTACGATTCGTGGTTTACTTGCGTCTCAGGGGCATGAAGACATGGCAAAGATAATCAAGGAGCTTTGATATGGCCATCACTTCCGCAATTCCTACCAGCTTCAAGCAAGAGCTTTTGGTTGGGACTCATAACTTTACAGCTACCAGTGGCAACGCTTTCAAGCTTGCGCTCTACACGTCTAGCGCGACCCTTGGTGCTGCTACTACAGCATTCACCACGACGGGCCAAGCCAGCGGCACCAACTACACGTCCGGCGGCGCTACGGTTACATCGGTAACTCCAACGACCTCTGGAACAACTGCGGTGTGCGACTTTGCTGACCTTACGTTTGGCACAGCCACTGTCACAGCTCGCGGTTGCATGATTTACAATGACACTCAGTCCGACAAGGCGGTTGCGGTCATAGACTTCGGTGGTGACAAAACCAGCACGGCTGGTGACTTCACTGTTGTATTTCCTAGCCCCACGGCTACTGGCGCGATCATTCGGTTGGCGTAATGGCTTATGCCGCTACAAACACTAGATTTTCAACCGGGCATCGACAAGGAAAGCACCGACTACGCGGCTAAAGGCGGCTGGGTAGACGGCAACCTTGTCAGATTTAGAAAAGGTCGTGTCGAAAAAGTAGGCGGCTGGAAAAAGCTTGGCACAAACTTTTATTTAGGCACAGGTCGTGCCCTTCACTCTTGGATCAGCCTTGGTGGTGTGCGCTACCTTGGTGTTGGCTCGACGTTTAAGTATTACATCGAGGAGGGCAACACCTACTACGACATCACACCAATTAGGGCAACCACATCCGCTGGCGATGTCACGTTTGCAGCAACCAACGGCTCTTCAACCATTACGATTACCGACACCTCTCACGGCGCGGTGACCAACGACTTCGTGACGTTCAGCGGAGCGGTCAGCCTTGGCGGTAATGTGACGGCAGATGTTTTGAATCAGGAATATCAAATATCTTTAGTTACTGGCACAAACACCTACGAGATAACCGCCAAAGACACGTCTGGCGCAACAGTCACAGCTAACGCATCTGACAGCGGAAATGGCGGTTCAAGCGTGGTTGGTGCCTATCAAATCAATGTAGGGCTAGACACTTTCGTCAAATCGTCTGGCTGGGGCGTTGGCACTTGGGGTGCTGGCGGCTTTGGCTCTGCATCGTCAATCAGCGCGGTCAACCAGCTCAGGCTGTGGACGCACGATAATTATGGCGAAAACCTGATCATCAACCCTCGCGGTGCAGGCATTTATCGCTGGGTCGAGAACAACGGAACCAGCGTCAGGGCGCTTGAGCTTTCTGGCATTAGTGGTGCCAACTTAGTTCCAACAGTGGCGCTTCAGGTGGTTACGTCAGAGACAGACCGACACTTGGTCGTTCTTGGCGCAGACCCAATCTCTGGCAGCAGCAGGACTGGGGTGATTGATCCCATGTTGGTGGCGTTCTCAGACCAAGAGAATGAGTTGGACTTTGAGCCAAGAGCTACCAACACAGCGGGCTCTTTACGGCTATCCTCTGGCTCTTTCATTGTCGGCGGCATCAAGTCTCGTCAAGAGATCCTGATTTTTACCGACACCAGCCTCTACAGCATGAACTTTATCGGGCCACCGCTTACCTTTGCGATCAACTTGATCAACGAGGGTTCTGGCCTGTTGTCGCCCAAGTCTGCCGTAAACGCACCAAACGGTGTGTTTTATGCCAGCAAGACAGGGTTTTATTTCTACAGTGGTTCAGTCAAACGCCTGCCCTGTACCGTGCAAGAGTACGTCTTTGAAGACTTAGATTTAGAGCAGGCGTTCAAGTGCCACATGGGAGTGAACACAGAGTTCAGCGAGATATGGTTTTTCTATCCAAGCCTTGCAGACGGCACTGGAGAGGTCAGCCGATACGTTATCTACAACTATGAAGAAAACCACTGGTCAGTGGGCAGCTTGATTCGCTACGCATGGCTTGACGCAGGTATTGAGGATCAACCGCTTGCGACGGTAACCAGCGGTACTCAGCAGTGTGTATTTGAGCATGAAACGGGTTTTGATGACTACGAAGACGCCATGACAGGGGTTTTTATCGAAAGCGCCGACTTGGATATCTCGTCTGGGGATTCGTTCACCTTCATAAAACAGATTATTCCCGACATGAAGTTTGTGACTGAGACGGGAGTCAACCCGTCACCCGCGATGAACATTGTGCTGAAGAGCAGGGACTATCCCGGCCAGAGCTTGACAACCGACTCTACTACGCAAGTTACGCCAAGCACCACGTTCAACAACGTGCGGACACGGGCGCGACAGGTAGCGTTTCGGTTTGAAAGCGACGATGACAACACGGCGGCTGACCAAAAGGGTTATAAATGGAGGCTTGGTTCTACAAGAATCGACATCCAGCCTAGCGGCAGACGTGCATGAGCAGGTTACTTGAGACTCGATTACCCTTTTCTCAGGGTGATTCTGTCAGCTCAGACACGTTTAACCGACTGGTTCGAATCTTAGAGTTAAACCTTGGGGCGGTAGATTTCACCATCTCTCCGCATTTTAACGCTGGAGAAATCAGCCAGCTTCAGTTTGCAACGGGTAGTATAATCTTCAATACTACCAACCAAATACATCAAGCGTTTGATGGCACTGCTTTTCGAGACCTATATAGCCATCAAACTTACCCAACAGGACTGGCGATCACCGCTGGCGTTGGGGCTGTAACCGTGAGTACACCATAATGGATGCAATGCTTCAGAGTAGGATTCAGAACTTGATTGGCAACGATATGCCAGTCGGTGTTGAGCAATACGCAGAGGGGGGTGATGTAGATTCTCCTGAGATGGTAACCCCTGAAATGCAGATGATGCAGATGCAGGCAGAGCAGGGCGTTGTTGAAGGGGCAGAACAAGACCCAAACGCATCGCTTGAGGAATACATCAACACGCTCATGATGGAGCGTGACGCTACTCAAGACCCATCAGAGCGAGGTCAGATTGAGCATATGGCGGAGGCGGCAGCACTGTCTGCTGAAGCGCCGATGGCAGCTCAAGCGTTTGAAATAGCATCGCAGGGCAGAGGGGAAGACACGGCGCTGGCTCACTTACGGCCCGGCGAGGTTGTGCTGCCTCCCGAAATGTTTGAAGACGCACAGTTTGAAGAGATGGTGGAAAGCCGTTTTAACGAGCTAGACCTTGACCCTGAAGCGCACGTTGTCGGTTTAGGCATTGCAAGCTTGAACCCGATCACTGGGCTGGAAGAGTTTGGCTTCTTCAAGAAGCTTGCAAAGGGCGTCAAAAAAGTAGTTAAGAAGGTTGTCAAGCCGCTTGCAAAAGTGGCTCAGTTCATACCCGGCCCTTGGCAACCGATTGCGGCACTGGCAAACAAGGCGTTTACGGTTTATGACGTTGCGAAAGGTCGAGCCAACCCACTTAGCCTGTTGACTGTAGCGGGGCCGCTGGCGACTGGTGGTGGTCTGACCAAGAACATTGGTGACATCACAAAGGCTGGTGGCGGGAGCTTTTTTGGCGGGTTAGCGAAGGGCGTTACAGGAACGGCATCAAGCGTGAGAGGCGGGATTGGCTCGTTGTTCTCGAACCCAGCTCAAGCTTTGACCAAAGACCTGCCAAACCTTCTTAAAACTGCCAACTATCAAGGGATGTCGCCCGCTGAAAGAACGACAGATGCCGTATCGCGTTTGAGACAATTGACTCAAGACCCGAAAATAAATGAGTTAGTTCAAGGGTTCCGCAAATCTGGCTTAGGCCCGGTGCAGCAAATTCAAGCCCTGCAACAAGCGGGAGCAGGCGGATCGATGCTCGGTAACATTTTCAGCGGACAAACTACGCTGGGCAACGTGCTGGGCGGCATCGGCCAGCCGGGACAGCAAAGTGGCGGTGGCTTGGGAAGCTTGCTGGGCGGCGGAACGCCGGGTCAAAGCCGAGTCGGTATGATCGAGGACTTTTTGAAGGGCAGGCCGTCAGACCCGGCGCGACAAGGATCAGGGCTAGGCGGCTTGCTGGGCGGCATGACTGGCGGTCAAGGCGGAATGGGTGGTTTGGGAACACTGGGCGCTATTGGCGCTGCTGGTTTGCTTGGCAAGCTGGCTTATGACGAAGCCAAAAATAGAAGAGGCGTAGCTTTGACCCCGCTCACTCAAGAGGGATCAACTGGCCGATACAACATCGAAGCCGAGATTGCACGGCGCACGGGCCAACCTGCACCAAACCCTGTCGAGTACGGTTTGTTACCAGCGGGAACAATACCCACGCTAAGCGGTGGCAGGCGAGCGCCTGAAGATGAGCCTGTGTCAGCTCGTTATGGCGGTGCCATCATGTCGGCCAGATATGGCGGCTCGGTCATGCCTATGGCTTACGCCAAGGGTGGCAACGTAGCTGTCGAAGACTTTGAGCGCATGAACGGCGGCATCAACGGCGAGGGCACAGAAATCAGTGATGATGTGCCTGCCATGTTGTCAGACGGCGAGTTCGTCATGACGGGGCAAGCGGTGCGCGGTGCTGGCGCGTTTGATCTAGCAAAAGGCAAGGGCGGAATTATCACGCTGACACCAAACGGCGGCGAAAGCCGTGACGGTGGTACAGCTCTCATGTACGAGATGATGGATTTGTTCGCAGAGTTTGCGGATAAGCCAAAGGGGAAAGCGGCATGAGTATATTGACGCCGGGCCAGCTTGCTAGGATTCGCCGGTTTCAAGAAGGCGGCAGCACATCGCAGCCTTTTGTTGCAGGCGTAACCAAGACTGAGCAACGCTTAGACCCGATCACCCAGCAGCTACTGTTTGGTTTAGATGGTCAGGGCGGTTTCATTCCCGGCGCTTTCCGCGCAGCAGAACGCACCTTCTTCGATGAAGAGGGTCGCCCAATTGTCATACCCCAAGAGATTGCAGGATTTAGCCCAGACCAGATCAGGGCAATGGAGCTGGCACGGTCAAACGTCGGAATACAGCAGCCATTCATTGACGAAGCAATGCGCCGAGGGCAGCAGGGCATTGGATCAATTCAAAGGGGCTTGGAAGATCAAGCCATATCGTCTCAGAAGGCGTTAGAAGCCCAAAGAGAAGGGGCAGGCTTTGCCCTCGACCAAAGAGACCGTGCGCTCATGGAGTCGCTCAGAGGCACTCAGGAAGGTCGTGGCAGGGCTATAGCTGCTGAAGAGCGATTGCGCGGTGACCTTGGCGACATATCCCGCAGGGGTGTGCGTGACACGCAGCGGTTTGGCATGGACTTAGCAAGAGCCAGAGGCGTTGGTCTTTCTGAGGCACAACGACTGCGTAGTGGCTTGGCCGAGTCGCAAGATTTATTGCGCGGAACCACGGGCGATCTCGACATCGCGGCAGAGACGGCTAAATACCAAGACCCTTACGAGGATCAAGTCGTACAGCAGATGATTCAAGACGCAACCGAGGGGCTTGCTCAGCAAGACATCAGCGCGATTGCTGGGGATATACAAAGGGGCGGCGAGTCAGCGTTTGGCTCCAGAGCGCGTCTATCAGGCCAAGAGAGAGCCGAAGCAATGGGCAGGGGCTTAGGCAAGGCTGTAGGCGCATTGCGCTCACAAGGCTTCCAGAGGGCGCAGCAGACGGCTATTGGTGAAGACGAAAGAAGAAGGCAAGCTGCACGAACCGCATCGGCTGGATTGGCTGGCCTTCGCGGTCAAGATTACGCAGCAGGCACAGGTTACGGAAACCTATTGCAACAAACCGCGCAGCAGCAGCTTGGCGCTCAGCAAAGTCTAGGCGGTCAGCTAGGGCAAGCGGCACAGCAGCGTTTTGCTGCTGGCACAGGCTTGGGCCAAGCGTTATCTGGTTATGGGCAACAAGGCGCAGCGGCTAGACAGGCGGCGGGTCAGACTGGCATGAACGTGGCTGGCACCCTTGCAGGCCAGTACGGTCAGATTGGGGCGCAGCAGGCGGCTGGCGGACAGGCTCTAGGAGCCGCTCAGACGGGCTATGGCAGCTTTATGAGCGGACTGGGTGGACAGGCTCAGCAGGCAGGTATGCAGGACGTAGCAGGCTTACAGGGCGTTGGCGGCATGACTCAGCAGCAGCGACAGCGACAGCTTGACGCACAACGTGCTGGCTTGTTGCAGGCACAGCAAGCGCCACTGGCTCAGTACCAAGCGTTGATGCCGTTTGTAAGCATGGCACCAGCAGGCCAGACGCAGTTCCAGACTCAGTTCACACCAAATCCATCTGCATTGCAGGCGGGTGTGGGAACAGGTCTTTCGACGCTAGGTGCGCTGGGTAACTTCTTTAACCCCAGCAGCCAGATTACCGGGGGTGGTAGACGCTAATGGCTATAAGTAGAGCGCAGTTAGAGCAGCAGATTGTTGGTTTAAGCGGTGATCCAATGGAGGAGTACGGCAGCGGCACGGGTTTGAAGCCGTTGGATACGGAGCAGTTCGTAGATCCCGTTCAGACTCAGATTGATTTGTTGAGCCAAGCGATCCCGACAGTGAGTTTTGAACAAAGGTTTCAAAATTACAAAGATAGATTGAATCCCTTGATATCTGGCAAAAACCAGCGCCCTCGCAGAAATTTTTACGATATGGCTTCTACGCTTGGAGCGTCAATTTTATCTTCAGACCCAACTGAAGGTCTTTATCGAGGTTTAGGGCGTGGTTTTGCTGCATTTAATGAGCAGCTAAAAAAAGATGAGATGGATTTGAGGGCTGAACAAAGGCAAATAGGTTTGCAAGCTTTTGAAATGGCAATGGCTGATGAAAGAGCTGCTGACAATTACTTGCGACAAAAAGACTTAGAGATTCTAAAACAAAGGAATAAAGGTAGGAAATATGTTCGTTGGGCGATTCCAGAATTAGATGTGGATGGAAAGCCAACAGGCAAAGTCGTTTATAGAACGGCGGCAGAGACAGATTTGACTACCCAAGAACAATACAAAGCATTAGGCGGTTATCCAGCAAAAACTTCTGGCGATGTCATCGTGGGAGGAAATGTTGGTAAATCTAAGTTTTTGCCCGATGTAGGGACGGCTTTCGCCAAAGCAGTCGCTGGTTGGGGCGAAGAGGCCGCTCTTGCTCGCTCAACTCAAAATACGTTAGACGAAGCGAGAAGGGTGCAAGAAGGCTTAGAGTACGATGATGTTGGCAGACTTGCTTCAATAACTTTGCCTGCAAGAGAGATTTTATCGGACTTAGGTTTTATAGGTAAAGGAGAGATAGAAAAACAACAGCTTTTGCAAGCTCTCGGAACCCGCATATCAATGGGTTTGATTGGAAAAACGAAAGGCGCTATTTCTAACTCTGAAATGGAGCTTTTCTTGTCCGCTTCTCCCGGCTTGGCTTTGCAGAAAGGTGGGTTCAATAAGCTGGTTGATTACTTAACAAAAATTAATACATTATCTATAAATTTCAAGTCTGCTTACGACAATGCCGTCATAAACGGAGAATTTAATGAAGCGTTTGAGACTGGTAATGATGCAGTAATTGCTGCAACCATAGGTGCTTGGCAAACTAAATGGCATAGCGATAATCCTTTGTTTGAAAGTCCAAGTGAAAGGTCAGAAATTGAGACTCTTTCTAAAGCAGAAAGCGACGTTGCCAAAAGGTTCCGCAGGGATTACTCAACCCCGTCTGATGATACGAACACCTCTGACGTGAGCGAAGAATACTAATGCCTGAAATCTTTATACTTGACCCTAAAAAGTCTAATGAAACCGAAGGTTACAAGTACACCGTAAGTGATGACCCTACGGCGGAAGCGCGGCTTCGATATGACATTGCTAACAATGTCAATGGGATGGGTCAAAAGCACAGGCAAAATATCTCTTCAGTGGGAAAGTCTCTAATAGAAGACGATCAGTCGGGCGCTTATGTGGGGTTTTTGTCTGGCCTTTCAAATAGCCCTGAAGCCATTCAATACTGGCTTGGATCGAGGCGATTCCCAAACGACATTGCATCAGGTCGAAACCCAAACGAGCGATATTACATAGACCCTGAGACAGATGACGTTATGTTTGTTGACTTTGATGGCGTGTACGGCCCCAAAGGTAACTCATACAAAGAGTTTGAAAACGTCACGGAATGGGGTGATTTAGATGCCGATGATTTTGCAAGTTGGATGGGGCCGGGAGCGCAGTTAATTACCGAGATGGTTTTGGGCGGAGCGAGTATGGCTGGCGGTGCTGCTCTAGGCACTGCAATGGCTCCGGGCGCTGGAACCCTTGGTCTTGGCATGACAGGCGGGGCTTTGGGCAGTGCTGCTGGCACTGCGGCTGGGCAAGGAATTAGGAGCACGGCTTCTTATTTGCTTGGTGGCCCAGAGTCAGACATGGATCAATTCGTTAACGATATGTATTGGTCTGCTGGCTTCGGGATGCTTCCGATAGGCTTGCCCAAAGGAACCATAAGCGCAACATTTAGAACAATAGGCGACAGTGCGTTGCCAAAAGTTGGATACCTGCGCGAAAAGTTCAACGATTCGGCATCTCAAGACATCATTAGAGCGGTTCTGAAAGAGGGCGGCGGAGATGTAGACAAAACGATTGAGGCGGCAGCAAGAGAAGGCTTTCAGATCACCAGAGGCGAGGCTTTGAAAGGCATCGGTGAGGCGGCTTTTGCTCAAAGGTTTTTGGGTCAAGGGTCAAGAGCATCAAGGCTTACCGAGATGTACAATGACAGGGCGCAGAGAGTTGCCAACATGGTTACTCAATTTGCAGATGAACTTTCTTCTGGCAAATACATTCCTGCAGGACTTAAAGACCCATTATCAAAAAAGGTCAGAGGTGACGTTTCTTCCTTTGCCGAAATGGATGTCGCGCAAGCTGCCGATGACTTTATAAAAAAGTACGCAGAACAAAGGTCGCGGCAAGCTGGGGAGATATACAAGCAAGCTTATGATCTTGATAGAGCTGGAACCCCAGAGCTTGAGGCTTTAGTTGACAGTTTTCTAACCACTAACGCAATTCCAAACACCAGCATGAATGGTCGAGAGCTGCCGGGCATTTTAACTAGGCTCAAAGACCCAGATTTAGATACTGACAGAAAGGCTGCATACACAGAGCTGGCTGAAGCTTTAAGCTCGAAAAAAAGAATGGCTCAGTTTCTTGCAGAAAATGAAGGCATCGAAGGTGCTTTTAGGCCCGGATATCTAGCCAAGAACACCAGCGAAGAGGTTGCTGGGGTGCTTCAAGAAACTTTTGATAAGTTAATTTCAAGATACAAGAACTCAACTGAGACACAAAACAAAAGACTAGCAGCCGAGTTAAGCCAAATAAAAGCATCGATGGGCGCTGCTTTTGACGCTTACAACCCGTTGTATGCAAAAGCAAAAGAAATTTATTCAGCCGACGATCTTGCTTCAAGTTTGTCTGATGTAAAAATAATTTCTGATATTGCTAAAATTGCAGGAGCTGGCGGCACAGAAACCACCAGAGCCGTGAGTAGATTGTTTTCTGGTTCCGCAGAGCCGGTTGACATATTTAAGTTGAAAGCCGCTGTGCAAGAACAAAACCCTCTTGCTTGGCAAAGGTTAAAAGGCGACTGGCTCAGAACACGGTTTAGAGACATTCAGGGAAAAACCGTTAATGAATTAGCTGTGCCTAACAAATTTTTGAGCGCATTAGAGTTACAGGGCAATGTTGTTGACTTAACCAGAAAGTCACAAACAGATGATTTTTCAAGGCAGGTTGCTGTTTACCGAGCTATTTTTGAGCCGAATGAACTGCAAAGATTGGCAGACGTTACCGACTTACTACAGTCCGTATCCTCAATACAAAACAGAACTGGCTCTAACACAGCTTTCAATCAAGAGTTTCAAAGAAGGTTGGACGTAGAGTCTTTGAAAACAAAAACAAGTCCAGAGGTAATCATAAATGCTTTTGGCATTTTGGGCCGAGGTTATAGCCGGATCAGAGACTCAATTAGCGGTTCTTTAGGGCAAAAGGTCAGGGAAGAAAGGCTTGAAGCGTATCAAGACATGATCATTGATCAGATACTAAACCCTAACTCTGATGGGCAAATTTTGAAAAAAATGGAGAAATCTTTTCCTGCTTACTACGCAACAGCTACAAACATCTTGCGAGAAATGACTCAAAATGTAGCTGAAGGACAAGTCGAACCCATAGAGCAACAGCTAGAACAAAAAGCAACAGAGCCTTCGCGCCAAGAAATAGAAAGAGTTGAACGGGATATAGATGCGCTGCAAAACAGTCAGTCGGCTGTTGATATGAGTCCACAAGAGTCAGTATTTGAACCCCTCTCACAAGGCCCGTCAGCAGCCCCCACACTAGGCCAGATAGACCCAGCCATGTCGCCCACTATCCTGCCGTCAGACAAGGATAGAGAGCTGGCTATGCGTCTAAGAGGGCCGCTAGGCGGTATCGCTTCCCTCGCCTAGCATCGGTAGGGCTGGTTCTTCTACATCAGCAGGGCTGGCGATGATCATTGCGCCACTGACATTCCAGTCAAAGTCGTAACCCATATGGAACTCACCCTCGAAGTCGATCATCAGGTTGCGGCTACAAAGCCGTAACAGCGCCGCCTGTTGATGCAGGGTCATCCTGCTGAACAGGTCGATGACTTCGCCAGCATCAGCCACAGGTCGGTACGATTGCGGTATCTGAGCTGGTCTCTTCTTAAATATATTTTTCAACGTCGATCCTTATTGAACAGCTCTTCGTGCCTGTCTTCGATCATTAGCTGCAACTGACTTATCAACGTGCGGCGCTCCCTAGCGCATATCTCACGCAGCATCTCGTATGTTTCTATGTCGATAGCCAGCGACTTTCTACGTCGATCTGCGGCTACTGGTTCTTCGATTTCCATGACAGTTCTCTAATTGATATTGAGCAATTGTATAGGATTGTATATCATTGCACAAATGTATGAAGTCAAAAACTATATGCTGTCGATGCAGTCGCATTGGATGGTAAATCAGCCGCTGTACAAGGCCGTACAGGAAAGCGTACCGCTCATTGCGGAGTACCGCACAAGGGAGGGTGTAGAGCGACTGGCCAAGACCCCAGTGTCTCAGCTCTGCAAGAAGATATTCCCAGACGTGTATCGGGTGCCCTTGTTTCGCAGGCAGTTCTGCAAGATGTTGGTCGAAGAGATCAAGCTGATGGAGAAAGAGATACCCTTCGTGCCGAATGATGACGAGGACGAGCTAAGGCAGATCCCAGAGATTGTGCTGCGGGATCATGTGCCAGAGCTGTATCGCACGATGTGGTTTGTCGTGCAGAACGTCTTGCAGCCCATCTTCTACAGCCTGTACCAGCGTGATTGCCATGATGTGGCTTCGATCCAGATAGCCAACTACAACCCCAAGGACAAGCAGAAAGGGGCGTGGCACCACGACGAGAGCGCAGACATCAGTGTGGTGGTGCCGCTGAACACCGACGAATACAAGGGCGGTGGCACTGAGTTTCACAATCATGGGGTGCTGAGTCCGCTGCCCAGCGGTCATGCGCTGATCTTTCCTTCCTTCACCAACCTGCACCGTGGCCTAGCGGTAGACAGTGGTGACCGTTACCTGCTGGTTTTCTGGCTCTACAACAAGCGCCGACTCATCGATAACTACAACGAACTGGCATAAATTTGTAAATAATTGCACTTATTTGTAAATAAATGTGTACAACGACACGGGATTATGAGACTATATCTGTGTCGGGGGGATGACCCTCCCCGCTAACGGAGAAAGATGATATGAACATTAGACAAATCAAAAAACTGATTGGCCCTGAGTTGCTGGGCAACGTGCATAGCATTGAAAGGGAACGTAAGCAGCGATCAGATGTTTTTCGTTGTGGCTCCCAAGGATCAACCAATACGTTTGTACACCACGAGGTTTGGATTCGTACTTGCGGTGAGACTTGGGAAGAAGACATGCACACGATTGCAGCTCTGTTTAGAGAAGCGGGTCAGCACGTTGAAATCACCAGAGACAACGATATTTTTCATATAGATCAAGGCTAGTTTGAACAAAAGTGTACACAACGACACGGGATTGTGTATAATAGTTGGCATAGCAAAGGAGAACGTGATGATCAAACTTACTAAAAAAGCAGACGCATTCTGGGCTGGCAATGGCTTTGGCAACGAAGCTGCCGAGTGGGTAGTCAAAGGTGCAAAGGACATCGTTGTACGCAAAAGCGGAAGCGGATGGATTGCTACCGAGAACGGTACTCGCATTGTAAGCGGACGCGGCACCAAGAAAGAGGTGATTGCAGAGCTTGAATGGAAACGACCAGAGCTTGTCTCTTAACTCCAACTGACGAGGCTGGGCGGTTCCCAGCCGAAACACCGCAAGGTGTCTTGGAAAACCAATAAGGAAAATGTGATGAAGTTAGGAAAACAGACAGGAAGCTTGGTGAACTACATGATGGGTAACTTCGAGCAGAAGATGCCAGAGGCTGGTGATCCAGCCACAATCTTGATGTGGACTGATCGAAAGCCAGCAACCGTAGTTGAGGTCTTTAAGAAAGGGAAATTTGACTACTTTGTGATTCAAGAAGATTTCTACGAAAGAACCGACAAGAACGGCTTTAGCGAAACTCAGGAATATGAATACGCTCCTAATCCAGAGGGTTACAAGCAAGTTTATCGATTCAAGAATGGCGGATACGAAGCGGTCAAGATCAACGAGAATGGCCGATACGTCAAGATGGGCTGTAGCGGCTTGATGATTGGCAAGAGACAAAGGTACTGCGACCCTTGCTTCTAAATTCCAACTGACGAGCTGGGCGGGTGGTTCCCGCCCCGAAACCTACGGGTCTTGGATAACCAATAAGGAAAATGTGATGTCAACAAGAGCAACATACCAAATCAAAAGCGGCTTCAGCACCGCAACCTTCTACATCCACCACGACGGATACTTGTCTGGTGCAGCGTCTTATTTCAAAGACACTCTCGACCTCATGCGTATCAGTGATCGCCCTCTACTACCTTGCTTCTTGTGGGCAAACGAGCGAGCAGAACTGACGGACGGGCACGAAGCTCACGGTGACACTGAATACCGATACGACGTAAAGAAGCGTATTGACGGATGGTTTGTCGCCGCCTACAAGCGAAAGTCTTACGACAGCGATGTTTTCGAGATGGAGTGGTCTGGCCCTATTGCTAATTTCGTTATTCAACATGCAAAACAAGGGGCCGCGTAAGCGACCCTTTAAACGCCAACTTTCACCGATTGCAATACTCGGACACTGAAAGTTGGCTACCGCCTAAACCTACGCCGTAGCTCGACCCTGCAAGCATTCAGGGCTTCGAGCCACTGGCTAGATTGATCTTCCCCAGCATCTGGGTACGCAACCATCAAGGTCGCGTAATTCATCAGCAGCTCCTGCACCTCACTGATCTTTTCCTTGCCCTCCAGCTCAGTTTTGAGTTCGGACAGAAAGCTCATGGTCAACCTTTTTGCCTTTTCTGTTCTGCCATCCGAGCAGCATACGCATCGAGCGGCTCACCAAACTTCTTCTGAAACCATTGCTCCCACGTCACCCTGCGGTGTGGTGGGTTGTTTGGCGTAGTGTGCTTTCTGCGCTTCCAGATTGACCGAGCAGCGTGGTATTTGATGTCATCAGCCCACTGCCTCTCTTGCGCCTGCTCTTCCTCAGTTAAGGTCGGTAAGGCCAAACTCTTTAATCCCCTCTTGGTTGTACGGCAGGTACAGGTCTTGCTCTCGGCACTTGATGCCAATAGCCATCGCCTGTTCGTTCTGGGCATCGGCATACGCTATGGCTTCGTCCGACAGGGTGTAGACACCAAACGGATATGGGTGCGCCTTTTCCTGCGCCAAAAAGTAAAACTTCTCTGTGGGCAGGCCAACGGCTCGACAGCCAGCCAGATAGTACGCAGCCTGTTGATGGTATCTGAACGTGTTGATTGCGCTCCTGAATCCTTTGGGTGAAGCATCACGGCAGGTCTTGAGATCCCAAATGTCAGTGCCAGTGTGCCAGTCCAGCTTGCCTTTGCATGGCTGACCATTCCAGATCCAACACAGTGTTAGCTCAACGCGATGCTCTGGCTTCGGGATGAAGTCGGAAACAACCTCACGGCGCTCCATGCAGATGTCGTACATATCCTGCTTGCAGGCAGTGCGATCACCCAAGTCTTCCAGCCACTCGGCATACTCCGCTTTGCCAACCTTGGTGCGCTTATCTACCGCTGGCTCGATGGCGAACTCGTCAAAGAACTTGTGGTGCTCCAAGAACACGGTGTGCTGCACCCTACCTTCAAGCAGTGCGGGTGAGTTGTTGAACACTTGGTTCTTCCAAGTGTATGGGCACTTAGCTATCGAGCTGAGATCGTGAGATCGCCAAGCAGGGATAGAGTCGTAAGTGGGGTAGTCGAGGTCTTCGTAGATGCCTACTTTGAAATCCATACGGTTCTCCTATTAATAGCCCCGCCTTCGGGCACACGGACGGGAACGTGCAGGAAAGCGTGTGATTGTCGCCTTGCCCTAAAAGATCCCGCCTTTGGCTCAGTGGACGGGAACACTGTTGGAGGGTCGTGATGGAACCCTTAGCCAAGGCCAAATCCTATCAACAAACCGATGAAAAATGCCCCTATCACGGCATATGAGGTAAAAGTTGGAAGTCTGGCTGACTCAATCAGCCTGCGTGGGATCATTGCGACTCCAAACGCTTGATCTCGGCGTCGATGTAGAACTTGATCTTCTTCGCATCGCGTAGCTCATCAGAATGTGATGACTCGCCGTAGCGGTACGCCGCTCGGAATATTTCACCGATTTGCGAGTTCATGTTTTTGTGCGAGATCAGGTCTTGCAGCTCAGAAGCTCGCGTTGGCAGCTCGTAATACGAAGCAGTGCTGCCGTCAGAAACGGCGCTCTTCACCACATTTCGAGGCTGCGCTTCCCAGTTCTTGGTTTTGAGCTTCCAGATCCGCAACTGCTTTCCCGCATAGCTTTCGCTCACAGAGCATTCCACTGCCAATACCTCTGGCTTGGTAAAGCCGTGCTGATCCAAATACTCGCGCACAATAGCGCCTTTCACCGCTTTGCGGTTGTACTTTCGCTTAGTCATCCCTAACTCTCCTTAGAACGGTATATCGTCTTCGAAATCATCGTCTGCCAAGGCAGGCGCTTCTTCCTGTTTCGGCTCTTCCGCAACTGGTTCAGGCTTATTGCCACCCTTAGCCATTGCTGCTTGCAGCTCGAAACAGGGGTCAATCTTGTCTTTGCCCATCTCGTCGCACCCGCCGATCTGCCATTGCATGAAACGGGGCAGTTCCTCGAAGATGTCGCAAGCTTTCTTGCTCGCATCATCAGATTCACCAGAAAACTCTTTGCAGTAGTCCTCAAGGTCAAAGATCACTTGCTCGTTTACCGTAGCGGCTTTTTTTGCGCCCCCGTCGGCACAAAAGACACCGACTACCTTGGCGTTTCCGCCACTGGTTAAACCGACATCGACCTTGCAGGTCGTGCCCAAGATTTTGGTGAGGTCAAACGACTTCAGCTCTTCTTCGGTGAACGATTTGTTGCGCCATGCCTGCAAGTGCTGACGCAGCTTGGCCCGTTCATTCAGTGACAGCGTGTACTGGCAATTGATCGACATGGGTCGGTCATCCGCCATACGCAGCTCAGGCAGCTCCCAGAAGATAAATACGTTGTGGCGCTTATTCACTTCGCCTTGGTATTCGTTCATTGTGGTGCCAGCGTCAACCAGCTTGTAGCAAATTGCGTTGTGTGTGCCAGTAGGTACTTGCTCGAAGTCTCCACCGCCACCACCTGATGCTATGATTCCCATCGCGTTTTTCCTTGTGTATGTGTAAAAGGTTGTACTATTATGCACATCTTGGAAAACGTGATGCAAGGAAAATTTACATGGGATTGAAAATAACCGATGGCAACAGCAAGGATTTTACGAGGCCGCTAAGCGGCGATATCCGCGCTGACTTCGAGGCTTTCCTCGGTGCAAATGGGATGACGGTTGACCCGAAGAAGGGTTTGGTAATTGGCGGGGACATCGGCAGAGCCTACATGGATGTCGGTGGAAGGCAGAAGCTGGTCGGCTGGTATCAGGTCTGGCTGGATCAAGAGGTGCCTTTTGGTCGGTGCGGTGACCGCACGGTGAGCAACGACGAGCCAATTGCTTCTTGGAAGCCTGAGAACGCATCCAGCCACAAGATGACAGACGAGCAGCGAGAGCAAATTCGATTGCTCAGCGAGCAGGCAGCAAAGGACAGGGAAGAGCGGCAGGCACAGGCTGCAAAGCGAGCCAAAGAGCTTTGGGACAGTTACCCAGAAGCCACAGACGATAACCCATACCTACAGCGCAAGGGCGTGACCAACCACGGTTTACGGCAGGATGGCGACAGATTGGTCATCCCAGTGCTCGATGCCAAGCTAAAGATTACAGGGCTACAGTTCATTGATGACGTTGGCGGGAAGAAGTTTCTGCCCGGCACTAAAAAGAAGGGGTCGTTCTTCGTCATCGATCCCAACTCAATGCGTGAAGCTCACACGATCAACTACGTCGAGGGCTACGCAACAGGGGCCAGTTACTTCGCTGATCTGGGCCAGCCAGTCGTGGTTTGTTTTGATGCCTTTAACCTATCCCCAGTCGCTGAGACGATCAGCGGCTACTTCCCACAGGCCAAGCACGTCTTCATCGCAGACTTTGATGACTCAAAGACAGGTGAACAGGAAGCGATTAAAGCCGCGCAGGTGGTGCAGCGTATCGGTGCTCAGGCCGAGGTGTTGATGCCGCAGAGCAAGGGCGACTACAACGACCACGCCATTGAGGGCGAGTTGATGCCTGAGTTGAACAACGTGGAGGTGCCAGTCGAATATGACTGGAACAAAACGGAGAAGGGACGGCTGCTAAACACGAAGGACAATGTGCGCGGTGTGCTGACGGTGAACCAGATCGACGTGCGCTATAACGTCATCAAAAAGAATATGGAAACGATCATACCGCACACTCAGTTTATCGCTGACATGAAGGATGAGAGTGCGCTCATTGAGATCGAGGATCGCTGCATTCAAATCGGTGTTCCACATCAGAAGGTGCGTGATTACCTAAAGCTCTTGGCGCGGGAGTACAACCCAGTGCGAGAGTGGATGGAGAGCAAGCCGTGGGATGGCAACAGCAGGCTGGCGGACTTCTTGGCAACCATCACCAGCAGCAACGAGCCGCTGAAAGAGATGCTGATGACGAAGTGGCTGGTTTCCTGCGTAGCAGCGGCGTGTGAGCCGAATGGCGTGGCACTGGAGGGCATACTGGTGTTCCAAGGGGCGCAGGGACTGGGCAAGACGTTGTGGTTCAAGCGGCTGGCAGACTATGAGAAGGGCTGGCTGTTGGAGGGCGCTACGCTCAACCCTAGCGACAAGGACAGCGTGAAGCAGGCAGTGAGCCATTGGATTGTGGAGTTGGGCGAGATCGAGAGTACGTTTAAGAAGAGCGACATCGACCAGCTCAAAGCGTTTGTCACCAAGAAGAGCGACGAGCTGCGCCTACCCTATGACCGCGCCAGTACAACCTACCAGCGCCGCACAGCCTTTTACGCCTCCGTCAATGCCCGTGAGTTTTTGACCGATACCAGCGGCAACCGACGCTTCTGGGTGGTTCCCGTCACCGCCATCAACGCAAACCACGGGATCGATATGCAGCAGCTTTGGGCAGAGGTCAAAGAGACGCTCTACCCAAGCACAGACTGGTACTTGAACCACGAGCAGCGAGAGATGCTGCAAGACTCAAACGAATACTATCGCACCCAGTCTAGCGTCGAAGATCTTATCCTTGAGCACGTCCATTTCAATAGCACTCAGACCAAGCCTGTGCAGATGACTAAGCTGCTGAGAGACCTCGGAATAAGCCAACCAAGGATGCCAGACATCAAAGATGCAAGCAGGGTACTCGCGGCTCACGGGCTAGAACCACGCAAGAGTAACGGTAAAAAAGTGTACGACTTGGACTACACGAAGGTCGAAGTTGGTAATGCCGATAAGTTTAGTGGCACTTGGTCAAAGGATTTCTAAGGGTACCCTGCAAGATGCCCTGTCGGTGTGTGTTGTAAGTGATTGATTTGTATATCTTTATTAACAGGGTAGGGTAGGGTACTACTATTTAATAATAATAATAATAATAGTATATAGCCTATATACACGAAGGAATGCGGGTATAAGTTTTTCAAAAAGTTTGAGGCGCTGTACCCTGACCCTCGTACCCTGATAGCAGTGGAGAGCAAGATGGAAAGATTCGAATGGGACGATGACGCAAGCGAAGATGAGAACTTCAGGGTGTGGACTATTATGAATGCAGATGAACGCGACGGCGTAGGGCAAGCGCCTCTTCCAGAGGAAGAGGCGCGGAGGTTGTTTAACGAACTCAAGGAGAGCGGATGGCTGACGATGTAAAGCGCAAGCCGGGTAGACCGAGGAAGGAGCGCAAGCAATTGGTGGAGACGCCGCAAGCTTTCCTAGCGGACGAAGAGGCTGGCATCACAGACATGCAAGCGGCTTTCGTGTGGCACTACACGGAAGGCGCGTGTGGGCAGACGGAAGCTGCGCGGAGAGCAGGGTTCTCGTTTCCCGCGAGCGCAGCGACCAAGATGCTCAACGGCAACGACTTCCCGAAGGTGACGCGAGCGGTTCGGGTGAAGCAAGATGAGCTGCGAGAGAAGTATGCGATCACGCCACAGAAGACTGGCTCGATGCTGTGGAACATAGCCGAGACTGCATTCGAGAGCGGAGCGTACAACGCAGCAGTGAGTGCAGTGAAGGAGCTGAACCAACTTGCTGGCCTCACGATCCACCGCAGCCAGAACCTGAACATCAACGCTGACTTGCAGAAGATGACGAAGGAAGACATCAAGGGCAGGCTGAACGAGCTGCTCGGTGTAGAGAAGGAAGTGAGCGACAAGGATATGTGATGATGGAAAAAAAGATTCTTGACGCCTGTTGCGGGGGGCGAATGATGTGGTTCGACAAGACGGATGATCGCTGCCTTTTTGCTGACTGCCGATCAGGAGAAATGCAAATAGATCACCTGCCATCGCAATCTAGACGCAGCCCCAAAAAAGTAAGGCCAGACAAAATCCATGACTTTAGGGCCATGCCTTATGAAGATGAAGCTTTCGCCCATGTAGTTTTTGATCCGCCACACGTTCGCAATTTGTCTATGAAGTCGGTGACCGGCTTTAGTTACGGCTCTTTGGACAAGGAGACTTGGCAAGATGATTTGCGGCTCGGCTTTGCTGAGTGCTTCCGTGTATTGAAGCAAAACGGCACATTGATATTTAAGTGGAATGAGGTAGACATACCTTTGCGAGAGATTCTGGCTTTGACACCAGAAAAACCTTTGTACGGGCATAAGTCTGGCAAAAAAGCTCAGACGCATTGGGTTGCGTTTCTAAAAAACAATGCGAGCGAATAACCTCGTCGGTTTGACGCATTGGCGGAATGAACATCGTTCTGGCCCCGCCTCCCGCCCAGCCCCTCAAAATCTCGGAAAAATGCCGATATTATGTTAAATTGGGGGAAATCCTAATAAAATCAATGCGTTACGCGCCGCGCAAGCGGCGCTCTGGTTGCGCCAAGACTGCGTGGCTCTGAGCAGGGCCGATACGGGCTAGGTCATCGCCCACTCTCGACTGGTTTATCGCGCACCTGACGGCCCACAGCGCCGCATCAGGCGATCCCGTGCGCGGCAGTAGGAACCCTATGGGGTCGGAAAAAGCCTGAGAGATCGACCTGTGGCGCGACCCCCGTACACCCCTATATGGCGAGCGCGGCGAGCGCGATAGCTATAGCAAGGTTTGGCGCACTCAGTATCCAAAAATGTGTATGGGGAAAGGTAGGTACCCTGCCCATCCGATTTTTGCGGGATGATCAAAAATCAAGGGGTGGATGAGCAGGGTTTGATCCGAAGATCAGGGCAAAGGTAACCCCCCAAAAATTTTATTTCTATTTTTTTTTCGCATAAACTCGCCCGATGGCAGATTCAAGAAACAAGGGTGCGACATTCGAGCGCGACATCGTTAAGCGCATCAATGCGTTTGCCGATCAACACGCCCTTGGTTTCACCTGCAAGCGTAACCTCGACCAGTATCAAACCGCTGACCTTTGCGACATCCAGATCCCGCGCCACTC
>VMHT01068280.1_pt1 | contig 25971 bp, 34 predicted proteins | sample 4693611 | NCBI WGS metagenome assembly VMHT01 (sample SAMN12280063, study PRJNA550983) | marine metagenome | isolation source: seawater sampled from same location over 5 years 0.02-0.2 micron viral filtrate | place: USA: collected off the coast of southern California halfway between the port... ...
AACCGGATAACCATTCGGCTTCAGCAAAAGAGGGGCCAGCTGACAATGCGTGTTCACTTGAAATTTTGTAAGCAGACTTAAATCTTTTTTTATAAATTAAACTTCTAACAACGCTTTCTCTTTGTTCCCACCATTTATCAGGTCGCACCATTTGATTTTCAGTTTTGAGCGAATTCCGATATAAAATTTCTAACGAACCATCCAATCTCCCTCTTCGGTTTCTCCATCTAAGTCTATCAAATTCGAGCCCTGGATCCTCCTTAAGATATTCAGGGACTTTAGAAATTGCATTATCAACCCCATAAGAATTGCTCATCAATATTTGTCTTGCGTTGTAAAGAGCCCTTTGATCTTTTGGTAAATATTTTAACATTCGCTTAAGATCCCAATATTTTCTTTCCCACGCTAAATGATCAGCTCTTTTTATATGATCATCTGAGTCAATAAATTTTTTAAATTTAGCTCTGTAATAGCCTAAATCATTTTTTCTAATAGAAGCTGTTACCCATCCTTCTTTAACTAATTTACTTACTTGATCGGTTTGGTTTTTCTCCAAATAAGCTTCTGCTAATTTTATTTTTCCTAGCCCACCGAGAGGCGGATATTTTTCAAACCAACTAATTACCGAACTAGGTGAATTGTTTCTTAAATAAATTTTTTCTTCAGCCAAATATCTTATTCTACTGATTCTTGGATAGTCTTCATTTTGCTCAATAAATTTTTTATATTCGTTGAACGAAGTTCCATTTCTTGTTGTTTTAAGATGCATCCAGGTTATAAGATTTCTAAAATCTTTATCTTTAACTTTTGAGGCACTTTTTAATGCACTATTCCATTTTTTACTCTTAATAAACTCTATAGTTTCTTTTGCTCTAGCAAAATCTTTTTGGCTTAAAATCTTAGATTTTTCAGCCGTTTGCTTTGTAGTTTTGTAAATCCCTGGTTTTTTTTTGGGAAAAATAAATGAGATTTTCTTTGGAGCAGTTTCAACTTTTTTTAAATCTTTTTTTATTTCATTTTTTATAACCACTTCCTTTTTACGGTCTTGTTCTTGATTAACCACAGGTTTTTTTGGAGGTAAATTTCCAGTAGAAGATGGATTAAAGTTTTTATCAATTTTTTTAAATACCGAGGGCTTTTCTTTAGGAAATAAGAATTGATCGTCTGAATAACTTTGACCAATTGATAAAAAAAACATTATTATTACTAGACTATTTAATTTATTGGTCATAAGTTAAGACTTATTTATCTTATTTTGTTTTATGCTTAAAGGATCAATTGTAGCTTTAATTACACCTTTTGATGCTGATAAACTCAGCGAGGATAATTATATAAAACTCATAAATTACCATTTAGAAAATGGCACAAATGGTGTTGTACCTGGAGGCACTACAGGCGAGTCGCCTACATTATCTCATAATGAACATAAAAAAATAATAGAAATAGCAGTTAAAGAATGTAAAGGTAAAATTCCAGTTATAGCCGGAACAGGTTCAAACTCGACTGATGAAGCAGTCGAATTATCAAAATTTGCCGAAAAAGCTGGAGCTGATTCATTATTGGTAGTTACTCCCTATTATAACAAACCTACTCAAGAGGGTCTCTATCAACATTATAAAAAAATTAACGATAATGTTGGCATTCCAATTATTATTTACAACATCCCATCGAGGTCAGTAATTACTATGGATGTCGATACAATGGCTAAACTTTATGAATTAAAAAACATTAAAGGAGTCAAAGATGCTACTGGAGATCTAAATAGAGTTGACCAACAGTTAAAAGCAATGGGAAAAGAATTTATTCAATTAACTGGTAATGATGATAATGCTTTTGAGTTTAATAAACGCGGTGGTGTTGGAGCAATTGGAGTAACAGCAAACGTTGCAGCAAAACTTGCTTCTGATTTTCAAAAAGCTTGTGTAAACGATGTTAAGAAAGCAGCCGAATTAGATAAACTTCTTCAGCCTCTTCATTCTTCATTATTTATTGAAAGCAATCCATCACCAGTTAAATATGCTGCATCTTTACTTGGTATGTGCAAACCAACTGTAAGATTACCATTGGTTGAAATTAGAGACGAAACAAAGACAAAAGTTTTAGAGTCACTTAAAGTAGCTAAGTTACTTTAATGAAACAAAAATTCGCACTGGGTCAAAAAATTATTTGTTTAAACCGAAAAGCAAGTTTTAATTATTTTTTTATTGAACTGCTTGAAGCAGGAATATCTTTAAAAGGATCAGAAGTAAAATCACTTAGAGACGGTAAAGGAAGTATAGCAGACTCATATGCTGTAGATAACAATGGTGAAATGTTTTTAGTTAATTCACACATACCTTTATATAGGCAATCATCCTACAATAACCATGATCCAAAAGGTGATAGAAAGCTTTTACTCAAGAAAAAAGAAATAAATAAACTTATTGGCAGAATTAATCAAGAAGGACTTACAGTTATTCCAACTAAATTATATTTTTTAAAAGGAAAAGTTAAAGTAGAAATTGCGGTAGCTAAAGGAAAAAAATTATATGATAAAAGACAAGTAAAAAAAACAAGAGACTGGAATAGAGAAAAAGCAAGATTGTTAAGTAAAAATAACAAATGATACATTTAAATATTGGGTCAAATTTAGACTCAACGCATGGATCTAGGCATGACAATATATCAATTGCTATAAATCTTTTAATAGATCAAAAAATTAAAATAAAAAATATTTCAAATTTTTATGAAACTCCATCTTATCCAGATAAAAATTTTCCTAAGTTTTTAAATATTGGTTTATTAGTAGATTTTAAAAACAATTCACTAAATCTGTTTGAAATAATTAAGCAAATTGAAAAAAAATTGGGTAGAATTAAAACAAAAAAAAATTATCCGAGGGTAATAGATATAGACATAATTGATTTTAAAGGTGAAATTATACAAACAAAGGAATTAATTTTGCCGCATCCTAGATGCCATTTAAGAAATTTTGTTTTATTTCCAATTTTACAAATAGATCCAAATTGGTTTCATCCCATTTTTAAGAAAAATGCACAATATATGATTAATAATCTTAGTCAAAAATCCAGGATTGAGATTACAAGATTGCAGAAAAATGTTAATATGGAAACATGATTAACAACAATGAATTAATTGATCAAATTAAATCATACAATAGATTTTTAAATTCTGAGTCTTTAAATAAAGCTTATAATTTTGCTCTTGAGGCTCACCAAAATCAAAAAAGAGATGAAGGAGTTCCATATATAATTCACCCAGTAGCTGTTGCAAAAATTTTAACAGAATTAAAATTAGATAGTGCTACTATAACTACGGGATTATTACATGACACAATAGAGGACACTAACGTTACTTATGAAACTGTAAAAAAAGAGTTTGGAGAGGAGGTGGCCAATCTTGTGGAAGGTGTCACAAAAATTTCAGCTTTAGAAGACAAGGCATCCAGTGACTCAAAGGCTGAAAATTTTAGAAAATTAATTCTTGCAACTTCAAAAGATATAAGAGTTTTATTGGTTAAATTAGCAGATAGACTCCATAACATGAGAACTATCCAATTTGTTAAAGATAAAAACAAAATTGTAAGAAAAGCTAAAGAAACAATGGAAATATATGCACCTTTAGCTGATAGAATGGGAATGAACAGAATTCGAGATGAACTCGAAGATTTATCTTTTTCTGTCCTAAATAAACCAGCTAGAGATTTAATTATAGAAAGATTAAATTTTATAAAGAATAATACTGAAGATACATTTAAATTAATATCACAAGAACTAATTGAAATATTAAAGAGCAATGGAATTACTGCTACAATGACTGATCTTATACAAACACCTTTTTCTATTTGGAGAAAAATTCAAAATAAAAAAATATCATTAGAACAACTCACTGATATAATTGGTTTCAGAGTCATAGTTAAAAATATTGAAGACTGCTATAAAACACTTGGAATTTTTCATAGTAGATTTCCTACAATTCCAGGAAAATTTAAAGATTATATATCAACACCAAAAATCAATAATTATAAATCAATACATACTGCAGTAATTGGCCCAAAAAAGAATAGAATAGAAATTCAAATAAGAACACATGATATGCATGAATTTGCTCAAAGAGGAATAGCTTCTCATTGGAAATACAAATCATCAGAGAAATTTTCTGAGCTTTCTTGGAAAGAATATGATTGGCTAAGAGATTTGGTTGAAATTATAGAAGCTGGTACTAGCCCTGAGCATTATTATGAGTTTACAAAGCTGCAAATGTTTCAAGAAAATGTTTTTTGTTTTACTCCAAAAGGAGCAGTGATTAAATTACCAAAAAATGCAACTCCAATAGATTTTGCTTATGCTGTTCATACAAAAGTTGGTAATAGTGCAATTGGATGTAGTGTTAACGGGAGTCATGCAACACTTCAGACTATTTTGAAAAATGGCGATCTCGTTAACATAGAAACATCAAAGAATGCTTCACCCTCTTTACATTGGCTCTCTTCCTCAGCTACAGGTAAGGCACGTTCTGCTATTCGTAGATACTGGCAAGATAAATCTACTGAAAACTCCAATTTCATAGAAAAAAACTATTCTAGTACAATTGAGATAGATTTACCTCACAAACCAGGCGTCTTAGGCCATATCACATCTTTAATAGGGCTTAATAAAGGAAATATCGTTAATTTAGAAATAATAAAAAGAAAAAAAGAACACCTTACATTCTCAATTGATCTACAAATTAAAGATTTGAAAAATTTTACAAACTTGATAAGTCAAATAAAGCAAAGTAATTTAAGATTTAAAATAATTCGACATAAACAGAAAAAAAATGCTTTCATTAGAAGAATCTTTGAAAATTTTAAAAGAAACTAACGCTTTAATTGAAGGTCATTTTATACTTTCTTCTGGTTTACATAGTTCAAAATATGTTCAATGCGCTCAATTAATGAGTAAACCTACCAAAGCAATAAAAATATGTGAATCTTTAGCAAGTAAAATTAAAAATGAATTTGATGATTTTGATTTAATATTATCTCCGGCGATGGGTGGTATAATAATTGGATATGAACTAGGAAAAATTTTAAATAAAAAAACTATATTTTCTGAAAGAGTAAATGGCGAATTTAAATTAAGGAGAGATTTTAAGATTAAAGCGGGGTACAAGGTTTTAATCGTAGAAGATGTAATTACTACAGGAAAATCTAGTATGGAATGTTCAAAGTTAGTAACTTTAAATAATGCAAATATTGTTGGATATGCATGCATTATAGATAGATCAAACGGAAAGTCAGAAATTAAAGGGAAGATTGTTTCTCAAGTAGAACTAAATATTCCAACTTATAGTAAAGACAACCTTCCCAAGGAATTATTATCGATAAAAGCAGTTAAACCTGGAAGCAGAAATCTTTAATGAAAAGAATTAGGTTGGGTGTAAATATAGACCACGTTGCGACTGTAAGAAACGCAAGGGGTGAAACCTATCCAAGTCCATTGAGAGCAGCATTACTAGCCGAAAAAAATGGTGCAGACTCTGTTACTATTCATTTAAGAGAAGACAGAAGACATATAAATGAATTCGATTTAAAAAAAATTATTAAGAAATTAAAAATTCCTCTCAATTTAGAGATTGCAGCCACAAAAGAAATGCTAAAAATTGCTTCTAGAAGTAAACCGCCTTTTATATGTGTAGTTCCAGAAAAGAGAAAAGAAATTACAACAGAAGGAGGGCTTAATTTAAATTATAATAAAAATTTTTTAAATATATTAATTAAAAAGTTAAAGAAAAATAAATCTCGTATTAGTCTTTTCATAGAACCGGGTTTAAAAGATATAGAAAAGGCAAAAAATTTAGGTGCCGATTGCGTAGAGATTCATACTGGTAAACTTTGCAATCTTATAAATAATAGAAAGAATTATAAAAAAGAACTTAAAAGAATTCATAAAGCAGTTAATAAAGGCAATCATCTTGGATTAGAAGTGCATGCGGGTCACGGTTTAACTTATAATTCAGCCAAAATACTATCTAGGATAAGAGGAATACAAGAGTTTAATATCGGTCATTTTTTAGTCGGCGAGTCAATATTTGAAGGAATGCCTTCAACAATAAAAAAATTTAAAAGAATTTTAAAATTATGAATATTTACGGAATAGGGACTGACATTGTCAGTGTAGATCGAATAAAGAAGTCTTTAAAAAATAAAAATTTCCTTAACCGAATTTTTAATAATAAAGAAATTTTAAAATGTAAAAAAATTAATAATAGTATTAACTGTTATGCAAAAAGATTTGCAGCAAAAGAGGCATTTTCAAAGGCTTTAGGTACAGGAATATCAAACGGTATTAATTTTAATGAAATTGTTATTTTAAATAAAAAATCAGGTAAACCTTTCATTAATATTATCGGTCAAACAAAAAAAAAACTTAATAAAAAATTTAAAAAAAAAAAGACAAAGATTTCATTATCTCTTTCTGATGAAAAAAAATATGCAGTTGCTTTTGTAACAATATCAATATGATCTCAAAAAAAATCATTCAATCTTTTTACGATAATGCAAAAACTTTAATCGGAGCGCTAATAATAGCAGTTTTAATTAGGTCGCTCCTATTTCAGCCTTTTTACATACCTTCATCATCTATGGAACCCACTTTATTAGTTGGTGATCGTATATTTGTATCAAAATATATATATGGTTTTAGTAAACACTCGTTTCCATTTAGTCCAAATATTACTAATAAACGTTTTTTTTCAAAATCGCCTGAAAGAGGTGATTTAGTTGTTTTTAAAACGCCCGCAGATAATAGAACAGATTATATAAAAAGATTAATTGGAATGCCTGGAGACTCAATTCAATTTGTAGACGGCGAAATACTCATTAACGATAATAAAATTTTGAGGCAAAAAATTGAAAACAAAAAAATTATAAGATGTGGAAATTTTCTACTTGAAACCGAAACTTATATTGAAACATTACCTAATGGATTAAAACATTTAGTTGCTTATAAAAAAAAAGGGTCATTACAAAACTCCAAAATTTTTAAGGTTCCAGAAAATCATTATTTTTTACTTGGTGATAATCGAGATTGTTCTAAAGATAGCAGATACCTTGATAGTGTCGGATATGTTAACAGTATAAATTTGGTTGGAAAAGCAAAAATTATTTTTTTTTCTAATGATACGAATATCAGTAGTTTATTAAAATTTTGGAATATAAATAAATCATTTAGATTAGAAAGATTATTCAAAGGTTTATAATGGAAAAAAAAATTAAAGAACTTGAAAAAATTATCAAATATAATTTTAAAAAAATTGCATTTTTAGAAAAGGCATTAACTCACAAAAGTTTTGACAATAACAATAATAATGAAAAGTTAGAGTTTTTAGGTGATAGAGTTTTAGGTTTGATAATTTCTGAAAAACTTTTAAATAAATTTCCAGAAGAAAAAGAGGGAATAATTGATAAAAAATTCGCTAATTTGGTTAATAAAAAAACTTGTCTCCTTATTGCTAAAAAAATTAACTTAAAAAAATTTATTTTATTGGGATCTTCACATAAGAAACTTGAAAGATCTGCTGATAAAATTAGTAGTGATTGTTTAGAGGCTATTGTGGGTGCAATATATTTAGATGGAGGACTTAAGTCAGTTGAAAAATTTATCCTAAATTTTTGGAATGAATACTTGATTAAATCAACTGTTACTCTAATTGACTCCAAAACAAAACTTCAAGAATTTAGTCTTAAAAAATTCAAAGAGCTTCCAAAATATGTTTTCTTTAAAAAAACCGGACCACAACACAGACCATTGTTTAGAACAGAAGTTCAAATCCCTAATTCAAAAAAAATTTTTGGTATTGGGTCATCAAAAAAAAATGCACAACAAAATGCTGCAGCTAAACTTTTAAAAATTTTAAATATATGATTTGGGAAGATGAATGCTATTTATTATCTAAAAGAAAATTTAGAGAAAATGCTAATATTATTAATATTTTTACGCAAAAAAAAGGAAAGATTGATGGAATTGTTTACGGGGGAACCTCAAGAAAGGTAAAAAATTACTTACAAATTTCTAACAAACTATTTGTGTCTCACATTTCAAAAAGTGAAAATAGAATTGGATATTTTAAAACAGAACTAATTAAACCTATTTCACCAATTTATTTTAACGATAAACTAAGAACTTCTGCATTAATCTCTATTTGTTCATTATTGAATATTTTATTACCAGACTCTCAACCAAACAAAAAGATTTATGACTCTTTTGAAAGATTAATAAACGCTATTAACTTAGAAAATTGGATTTTCTTATATATTTTTTTTGAAATTAATCTTATTAAAGAATTAGGCTACGATACAAATTTAATTGAACATTTAAACAATATTAAGGCCGATGAAAATTTTCTTAAAATTAAGATTGATGGATTTATTTATGAAATTCCAAATTATTTAATAGAAAAGAAAATACCCAAAAATTTCTCAAATACGCTTGTTCGAAAATCCCTACTTTTTACAAGGCAAGTGATGCAAAACAAATTTTTTATACCAAATAATCTTATATATCCTAAGTCTCGTATAATTTTTGAAAATTATTTTAATTAGAATTTATTTTTTTAGCGACATCTAAAGCAAAATAAGAAACAATAGCTGTTGCGCCAGCTCTTTTTAAACACATTAAACTCTCAATGACAGCATCTTTGTTGATTAAATTATTTTTAATACCGTATTTAATTAAACTATATTCACCAGATACTTGATAAGCTAAAACAGGTATTTTAAATTTGTCTTTTATTTTCTGGATAATATCTAAATATGGTAAACCAGGTTTAACCATTACCATATCTGCACCCTCTTTAATATCCAAAGCAACTTCTCTTAATGATTCATTGCTATTTGAAAAATCCATTTGATAATTTTTTTTATCACCTCTTAGTAATTTTTTTGACCCAACAGCTTCTCTGAAGGGACCATAAAAATTAGAAGCATATTTAACTGCATAAGAAAGTATCTGAACATTATGTAAATTATTTTTATCTAGAGATTTTCTAATTTTTCCAACTCTTCCATCCATCATATCTGATGGAGCTATAACGTCACAACCCATTTGTGCCTGTAACAAAGATTGCTTTACTAATATATCAACTGTTTCATCATTAATTATGTAATTATTTTTAAATAACCCGTCATGTCCATGATTTGTATAAGGATCTAATGCTACATCAGTCATAATTCCAATTTTATCTTTAAACCTTTTTTTTATAAATCGTATAGCTCTACAAACTAAATTATCCTCATTCAAAGCTTCTGTTCCAAATTTATCTTTCTTATTATCAGGAGTTGAAGGAAAAGGGGCCACTGCTGGTATTTTGTTTTTGATAATATTATTAACAATCGTGCCTAACTGATCTATCGAATATCTATTAACACCGGGCATAGTTTTGACAGGTTGTTTCCTACCTTTTCCGTCTATAAGAAAGATTGGATATATTAAATCATTACAAGATAAGTTGTTTTCTTGAATTAGTCTTCTAGACCAACCATATTTTCTAGTTCTACGAAGTCTTAAATTAGGATATTTTCCGGTAATCATGATTTATTTAATGTATTATGCGACAAATGTATTATACAAATATATATTACAAAGAGATAAATAACAATAATTGATGACTACAGACTCAAGAAATATAGTTAATTTAGATTTAAAAAAAGAACAAAAAATTTTAAATTTTTCAGATTTTCGAAAACAAAGTATCAAATTTGATATTATTAAACTCCAAGAAGCTTATAACCAAATCGTACAAACAAAAAAATTTGATGATGGTGGTGGAATTTCTCATTTTGGTGGAATATGTTTAACAAGAATACCTGGAGATCCAGAGTCTGTTAAAGGTAACAAGGCTAGAGGAATATACTGGACTAAACCCGACAAATCAGGAAAAGAAGTTGTTAGAGACATAAACATAGATGAACCTGCTTACTCAGAATTAATACCTGACTATGAGAATACATATTTCAAACATGTATTCGATGTTCTATCATCTAAATATAAGTTAGGTAGAGTAAGAATTCTACTAAAAGAACCTAGATCAACTTTAAGTTGGCATAGAGATCCAGAACCAAGATTACACATTCCTATAATTACTAATCCAGGATGCTTAATGGTTATTGATAATGTTGCCAAACACATGCCAGCAGATGGATCTGTTTGGATTACTAATAACACAAAGTATCATAACGCATTTAACGGTGGAGAAGAAAATAGAATTCATCTTGTAGCATGTGTGTTAGATTATAAATTCAATTAAATTGAGTTTCTTATTTAAAAAAATTTGTATTGCTTCAGATCATGCTGGCTATAATTTAAAAGAAAGTATTAAAGATCATCTTATAAATAAACATGTGTCAATATTTGATGTAGGCCCATACGAAAATAAATCAGTTGATTACCCAGACTATGCAAAAAGGCTCGCTAAGCGTGTGAAAGCAAAAAAAAGTGATATAGGAATTCTAGTTTGTGGATCTGGAACAGGTATGGCAATAAGTGCCAATAAAATCAAAGATATAAGAGCTGCTGTTTGCTACAACCTTAAGTCTACAAGATTGTCTAGAGAACACAATAATGCTAATATAATAGCTTTAGGTGCAAGATTAACAAAAAAAAGTCTATCATTGAAGTTAGTAGAACTATTTTTAAAAACTAAGTTTGAAGGCGGTAGACACTTAAAAAGGGTAAAAAAGATTTAATGTCTGTTGTAAAATTAGATAAGTATTTAAATAGTTTCTTTAAGCTTAAGTTGCAGGATGCAGATCAGGAGCTTTATAATTCAATAAGAGATGAATTTACAAGGCAGCAAAATCATATTGAATTAATTGCCTCTGAAAATATTGTATCAAAAGCGGTGTTAGAAGCTCAGGGTTCAATTCTAACTAATAAATATGCAGAAGGTTATCCTGGAAAAAGATATTATGGCGGTTGTGAACATGTTGATGTATCAGAAAGTCTTGCAATTGAAAGAGCTAAGAAATTATTTGATTGTAAATTTGCAAATGTGCAACCGCATTCTGGTGCTCAAGCAAACGGCGCAGTCTATTTGGCATTATTAAAACCAGGAGATACTACTCTCGCAATGAGTTTAAATTCTGGTGGACACTTGACTCATGGAGCCAAACCAGCTCAATCTGGGAAGTGGTTTAATGCACTTCATTATGAAGTAGATGAGAAAACAGGCTTAATTGATTATGATGCTGTTGAAAAACTTGCGATAGAAAATAAACCAAAGCTTATTATTGCAGGAGGTAGCGCCTATTCTAGAATAATTGATTTTAAACAATTCAGAAAAATATGTGATAAAGTGGGAGCTTATCTATTAGTAGACATGGCACATTTATCAGGATTAGTAGCAGGTGGTGCGTATCCAAATCCAACCAACTATGCTGATGTCGTTACATCAACAACACATAAAGTTTTAAGAGGACCAAGAGGCGGAATTATATTAACAAATAGTGAAGAGTTAGCAAAAAAATTTAACAGCGCTATATTTCCAGGTTTACAGGGTGGTCCATTAATGCATGTAATCGCAGCTAAAGCAGTTTGCTTTAAAGAAGCTTTGTCAGATGATTTTAAAACATATACAAAAAATGTTATCAAGAACGCTAAAATTTTATCAGAAAGTTTATCTAAAAAAGGTTTTAAAATTTTTTCTGGTGGAACGGATACACATTTGATGCTTCTTGATTTAAGATCATTCAAAGTTAATGGAAAAGATGCTCAAGCTTCATTAGGAAGAGCTAATATAACTTGTAATAAAAACGGTATTCCATTTGACACTGAAAGCCCGATGATAACATCAGGCATTAGATTAGGTACACCTGCTTGTACAACAAGAGGATTTAAAGAAGAAGAATTCAAATTAATTGCAGATTTGATTCACAAAGTAATTAAAGGTCTAAGTGAGAACAAATCAGACAATTCAAAAATAGAAAACGAAGTTAAAAAAGAGATTGTTGACCTCTGTTCTTCTTTTCCTATATATGGAAATTAAATAAATTTATGCTTTGTCCTTTTTGTAGAGAAAAAGATACTTCTGTAGTTGACTCGAGGCCAACCGAAGATGGCACTGCTATTAGACGAAGACGACTATGTGGCTGTGATAGAAAAGAAAGATTTACAACTTTCGAGCGTGTCCAATTTCAAGAATTAACAGTAATAAAAGGTAATGGAAAAAGAGAGCCTTTCGATCGAGATAAGATCTCAAAATCTATAAGAATAGCTACAAGAAAAAGACCAATAGACTCTGAAACAATTGAAAAATTTATTTCTAAAATAGTAAGAAATTTAGAAGGCCTAGGAGAGAGTGAAATACCTACGCCAACAATAGGGAAATTCATTATGGATGGCCTGTCTTCATTGGATAAAGTTGCTTATGTTCGTTTTGCTTCTGTATATAAAAATTTTAAAGAAGCTAAAGATTTTGAACAATTTGTGGGCAATTTAAATGACAATAAATCATAATCACTTTATTGATTTAGCTTTTCAACTAGCTGAAAAAAATTTAGGATTGACAGGCTTAAACCCTTCAGTTGGATGCGTAGTTGTAAAAAATAATAAAATAATTTCAACAGGTGTTACAGGAAAAAATGGAAGGCCTCATTCAGAATACAATGCTTTAATCAAAGATAAAAATTTTTCGGGTGCAAATTTATATACTACAATGGAACCATGCGTACATTACGGTAAAACCCCCCCTTGTGTGCGTATCATAATAAAAAAAAAAATTAAAAAAGTTTTCTATGCCTACGAAGATCCTGATTTAAGAACTTTCAGAAAATCAAAAAAAATTTTAAATAATCACGGTATAGAAGCTAAAAAAATCAAAACAAAAAAATTTAATGACTTTTACAAAAGTTATTTTTTTAATAAAAAATTTAAAGCACCATACGTAACAGGCAAAATTGCAATATCAAACGATTTCTTTACAGTTAACAAGAAAAAAAAATGGATAACAAATTCTAAATCAAGAAAAATTGTTCATCTTTTTAGATCAAAGCACGACTCTATTATTTCAACTTCTAAATCAATAAATACTGATAATTCTCTTTTAAATTGTAGAATAAAAAAAACAGATTATTTTAGACCTGATTTATTTATAGTTGATTTAAAATTAAGATTAAAAAAAAAATTAGCATTGAACAAAATGTTAAAACAAAGAAAAACGTTTATAATTACCAATTTAAAAAATAAAAGCAGAACATTAATTTACAAAAAATTAGGATATCAATTTATTTTTTTAAAATCTCTAAGAAATAGAAAAGATTTTAATATTTTATTTCAAAGAATTTATAAATTAGGTTATTCAAGAATTTTTGTAGAAACTGGATTAAAATTTTTAAATAAATTAATAAGGATTAAGAACATAAATGAATTGTATGTTTTTAAAAGTAACAAAAAATTAGGGAAAAACGGATTAAATAATGATACTCCAAAATATATTAAAAAAAATATTTCAAAATTGATAACAATTAACTTGATAAATGATAAACTTTATAAAAAAGAATTTTAAAAATGTTTAATGGAATTATTTACAACACTGGTATAGTTAAAATTTTATCAAAAGCCCCCAATAATATTCTTTTGGGAGTAAAAACTAAAATGAATTTTAAAAAAAAAGAATTGGGTTCCTCAATTTCTTGTGATGGTGTATGCCTCACATTATTTAAATTTAGTAAAGATATGATTTATTTTTATATTTCAAATGAAACTATTAAAAGATCAAATTTTAAACATTTAAAGATTAATCAATTAATTAATTTAGAAAAATCAATTTCTTATGGTGATCCCATTTCAGGTAATTTTACTCAGGGTCACGTAGATACAACTGCCACAATAAAGAAAATATCTTTTATAGACAAAACATGGTTAATAAGATTTAAAATTAAAGATAAAAAATTGAAAAAATACTTAATTGAAAAAGCTTCAATATCAATTAATGGAGTTTCTCTTACTATTTCAAAAGTTAATGATAATTTTTTTGAAACAAATATAATTCCTCACACGTTAAAATTAACTAACTTAGGAAAATTAAAATCTCAAAATTCAGTCAATGTAGAATTAGATATATTTAGCAAATATATGTATAAATATTCTAATTAAATGATTAAAAATAGATTTTCCAAAATATCGTCAATTATTCAAGATGCTAAAAAAGGAAAAATGTTTATCCTTGTTGATGATAAAAATAGAGAAAATGAAGGTGATCTAGTAATACCTGCCTCAAAATGTAGTTCCCGAAGTATTAATTTTATGGCTACTCACGGAAGAGGTTTAATATGTTTGGCTTTAACAAAAAAACAAGTTGATAATTTAAAGTTACCATTAATGTCTTCTAACAATAAGTCTCGTATGCAGACAGCGTTTACTGTTTCTATTGAGGCAAAAAAAGGAATTACAACTGGTATTTCTACTAAAGATCGAGCTAAAACTATTAAAACAGCAATTAACCCAAAAGTAAAAAAAAAAGAAATTGTTTCACAAGGTCACGTTTTCCCACTTGTTGCTAGAAACGGCGGTGTGCTTGAAAGAGCAGGGCATACAGAGGCATCAGTTGATATTTCCAAGCTATCTAAGTTAAATCCAAGTTCTGTTATTTGTGAAGTTATGAATGAGGATGGGAGAATGGCTAGATTAACTGACCTTTTTAAGTTTTCAAAAAAACATAAAATAAAATTAGCTTCCATTGAGGATTTAATTTCTTATAGGTTAAAATACGAAAAACTAATTGTAAAACAATCATCAAAAGTAATTTTTTTAAAAAATGTTGGTAAATTAAATATTTATAATTATAAAAATAAACTTGATAGAAATATTAATTTTGTAATTACTAAAGGTAAATTAAGTCCAAATAAATCTATAACCGTTAGAGTTTTATCTATGAATATTAAAGACAAAAATTTATTAAATAAAAAACAAATAAATAAATCATTAAAAAATTTATTAAGATATAAAAATTTTTTACTTTTGGTTATTAATAACAATAATAGTTTCTCTAAACACGATAATATCAACACATTGAGATATTACGGTATTGGAGCTCAAATAATAAAAGATCTAAATGTAAAGAATATGATATTAGTATCAAGAAGTAAAAAAAAGATAATTGGTCTTGAAGGTTTTGGTTTAAAAATTAAAAAACAAATAATAATAAAATGAAAAAAATTTTGATAATTAATTCAAATTATTACAAGAATATATCAACAAATTTAGTTATGCATGCCAAAAAAAAACTAATTAAAGCAAAATTTCAAGTTAGTATTTTAACTATTCCTGGTGTATTCGAGATACCTTTTGCAGTAAGAAATAATATAAAAAAATTTGATGGTTTTGTTGTCTTAGGTTGCGTTATAAAAGGGGAGACTCCTCATTTTGAATTAATTTGTTCGGCAACTTTTAATTCAATACAAAATCTATCTATTAATTTTAATAAACCAATTGGCAATGGTATAATCACAGCTTTAAATATAAACCAAGCAAAACAAAGAAGTAAAAAAACAAATGGTAAAAAACCAAATAAAGGGTCTGAGGCAGCTAATGCCGTTATAACAATTTTGAAAAATGGACCAAATAAAATCTAAAAACACTTCTCCAAGAATAAAAGCTATCCAGAAGATTTATAATTCACTAATGAATCCTGAAGGGAAAATAGATTTTCCTAAGAACCAATATAAGAAATTTATTAAAGATGTGGTGACTGGAACGCTTGAAAGATCAGAGTTAATAGAGGAAACTATCAATGCGCATCTTTCCAAAGATATAAATTTAGAAAAAACAGATAAACTGCTTAAAATAATATTGTTTGCAGCAATATTTGAGCTTATGTTTAAGCCTAATACACCTAAAAAAGTTATAATTAATGAGTATCTTCAGGCATCAGAACATTTTTTAGAAAAAATTCAAATTGGCTACCTAAACGCCGTGCTAGATAAAATTGCTAATAAATTAAGAAAAGAACCTTAAAATAATTGTTATTTATTAGATGTTTAGCTTGCGTTTTTAACATTAATTTGGCATTTATGCATCTTTATGACTAATTTTTTAGAATTACTTTACCTAATTTCTTTCACTGGTCTTTTGGCTGTCGCTTATAGTTATTTACTTTCTGGTCAAATAATCTCTGCCAGCGCAGGAAATGCCCGAATGCAAGAAATTGCCGAAGCTATACAAATAGGGGCAAAAGCTTATTTAAATAGACAGTATAAAACTATTGCCATTGTCGGTTTCATTGTTTTGGTCATAGTTACCTATTTTTTTAATTACCTGGTTGGAATCGGATATTTTATTGGAGCGTTCTTGTCTGGCGTAGCAGGATATGTAGGTATGTTAATTTCAGTTAAAGCTAATGTTCGAACTGCTGAGGCAGCAAGGAAAAGTTTACAATCTGGTTTAACCATTGCATTTAAATCAGGAGCGATTACAGGTTTGCTTGTAGCTGGCTTAGCGCTTTTAGCAATTACTATTTATTATATAATTTTAATTAATCTAAATGTAGATAATAGAGAAATTATTAATGCTCTTGTTGCGCTTGGTTTTGGTGCATCATTAATTTCTATTTTTGCTAGACTTGGTGGTGGAATATTTACAAAAGGTGCTGATGTTGGTGCAGATTTAGTCGGAAAGGTAGAGGCTGGTATTCCTGAAGATGACCCAAGGAATCCTGCAGTAATAGCAGACAACGTAGGTGATAATGTTGGTGATTGCGCAGGAATGGCTGCAGATTTATTTGAAACTTATGCCGTAACTATTGTTGCTACTATGGTTCTTTCTTCAATTTTTTTTCCAACTGATTACAATTTAATGATTTATCCGTTAGCTATTGGCGGAGCTTGTATATTAACATCTATAATTGGAACTTGGTTTGTAAAATTAGGTAAAAGTAAAAATATAATGGGAGCATTGTATAAAGGTTTTATAGTGACTGCCGTTACATCTCTTTTAATTTTATACCCCGTAACTGATTCAATTGTAGGTCTTTCAGAGTCTTATACAAATGATAAAAAAACTTTTAATGGCATGGATTTATATATTTGTGGAATAGTAGGTTTTGTTATTACGGGCTTATTAATTTGGATAACAGAATATTACACTGGAACAAATTATAGACCGGTTAAAACTGTTGCTCAATCATCGACTACAGGACACGGAACTAACGTAATACAAGGATTAGCAATTTCAATGGAAGCTACTGCTGTACCAGCTCTTATTATTGTAGCTGGAATTTTATATACTAATGAATTAGCTGGATTATATGGAATTGCCATAGCTGTAACGTCAATGCTAGCTCTTACTGGTATGGTCGTTGCATTAGATGCCTACGGTCCTGTAACGGACAATGCGGGTGGTATCGCAGAAATGTCTAAGCTACCTAAAGCAGTCAGAAAAACTACAGACGCGCTTGATGCAGTTGGTAACACAACTAAGGCTGTTACTAAAGGGTATGCTATTGGATCTGCGGGTCTTGGAGCTTTAGTTTTATTTGCTGCCTATACTGAAGATATAAAATATTATTCTACTGTTAATGGCTCAGCGTTAGAAGGTGTAAATGTAACATTTGATCTTTCAAATCCTTTCGTAGTAGCAGGATTATTAATAGGGGGAATGCTACCATATTTGTTTGGCTCTATGGGAATGCAGGCTGTTGGTAGGGCTGGTGGAGCTGTAGTTATTGAAGTGAGGAGACAATTCAAAAAAATTCCAGGTATTATGAAAGGTAAAAGAAAACCTGATTATGGCAGACTTGTAGATTTATTAACAAAAGCTGCTATTAAAGAAATGATTATACCATCTTTGTTACCAGTGTTATCTCCGATATTTCTTTACTTTATAATATTTCAGATTGGTGGAATGGAAGCAGCACTCTCTTCTTTAGGCGCAATGTTATTAGGTGTTATTGTAACTGGATTATTTGTAGCGGTATCAATGACTGCCGGAGGCGGTGCATGGGATAACGCAAAAAAATATATTGAGGATGGAAATTTTGGCGGGAAAGGATCTGAAGCACACAAATCAGCTGTAACGGGAGATACAGTCGGTGATCCTTACAAAGATACAGCAGGACCTGCAGTAAATCCTATGATAAAAATAACTAATATTGTTGCTTTGCTTTTATTAGCAGTGATAGCTCATTAATCTTTATCTTTTACGACCACTATACATTTTTTGCCTTACACTTTCTAAAAAAGATTGAACAAAACTTTTTTTTGAAAGATTATTTTTTGTCGTTTTTTTTGTAAACTGTATTTTATTAATATCTTCTTTATTTAAAAAAATTTTATTTGTTAAAATTCCATATTTGTCAAAATCTAGAACAAGTACATTATTATCTTTTAATACGTGTTTTCCTAATTTATGAAATTTCCCTTTTGACAACGTTCTCTCTAAGTATATCCAAGACTCGTTATCATTTACATTTTTAATTTGAGGGTTTCCAATAATTTTTATTACATCATTCTTGTTTGAAATATTTAAAGTCAGTTTTTTAGCCCTATTTTCAAGGAAAAATATTCCATGTGTCTTATTAGGATCTTGTAACTGGCAACCAGATAAAATAACAATTAGAGATATAAAAAGAATTTTATAATGATTTTTAAAGTAAAAAAACATAATTCTGAAATCTATAACACATTACTTAAATTGTCTCGAAATATTTTTTTCTACAAAGAAATTGATCTTGATGACACTTATGAGACAAGAGTATATTTAATATTTTTACATTACTCAATTGTTTTATTCATTCAAAAAAATAGAGGAGATAAACCTGATCAAATGAATTACAATAATTTATTTTTTTTTATTGAAAATAATTTGAGAGAACTAGGTTTTGGAGATGTTGCCGTTAATAAGAAAATGAAAGATTTAAATAAAATATTTTATGATATTTTGATAAAAATAAGCCAAAATCAAACAAAATTTTTAATTAATAAAACAATATTTATTAAATATTTTACAATTCTTAATAATAATGAGGAAAAACTGCAAGAATTGCTGCTTTATTTTAATAATTTTTACCATTTTTGTTTTGAATTACCATCTCATAATATGATAAAAGAAATTCAAAATTACAAAGTTTAAATTATGGCTGTTCCAAAAAGAAAAACTTCTGTTTCAAAAAAAAGGATGAGAAGATCTCATCATAAATTATCTTCCGTAAATATAATTGAAGATAAAAAAAGTGGTGAATATAAATTATCACATCATATAGATTTAAAATCTGGCTACTATAACGGTAAAAAGATACTCGATATCTAATCATTAATTATGTCAAAAAAAATTCTTATTGCAATAGATGCAATGGGCGGGGATAATTCTCCTGATAAAACTATTGAAGGTATTAAATTATTTATTGACAAAAATAAAAATAATGATTTTATCTTAAATGTTTTTGGCAATGAGCCTGAAATTAAAAAAAGATTAATTAAGTTCAATATTAAAACTGATAAAGTATCTATTTTTCATACAGATAAACTTGTTGCAGATGATGAAAAGCCTCTAACAGCAGTTAAGAATTCGAAAAACACAAGTATGTGGAATTGTGTTCAACATCAGTTAGATGGGAAGTCCGATATTAGTTTATCAGCCGGAAACACAGGAGTACTTTTAGTAATATCTAGAATGATACTTAAAATGATGAATGAGGTAAGCAAACCAGCATTAGCAGGTCTTTGGCCACATAAAAAAGGTATGGCTGTTGTTTTAGATCTTGGTGCTAATATAGAATGCAATGATGAAAATCTAGTAGATTTTGCTGAATTAGGGTCAGCACTTTTTAAATCTCTATTTTTTAATGATAAACCAAAAGTTTCTCTGCTAAATGTGGGCTCTGAAGAAATGAAAGGAACTGACACATTAAAAAGTGCATCAAAAAAACTAAGAGAATTATCTAATGATGACAATTTTATTTATGAAGGATACGTAGAGGGTAATAATATAATGTCAGGTAATTCTAATGTAATAGTTACAGATGGTTTCACAGGTAATGTAGCTTTAAAAACAGCGGAAGGTACAGCAAAATTCATAACAAACAATTTAAAAAGGTCTCTAACAGAGAATTTATTTACAAGGATATCTCTTTTATTCTCATACTTTTCATTGAAAAAATTCAAAGATAAACTTGATCCCAGAAAATACAATGGTGCTATTTTTTTAGGATTAAATGGACCAGTAGTTAAAAGTCATGGCGGAATAGACTCTGTTGGCTTTTACCATTCAATAGATTTATGTTATAAGATTGTAAAAGGTGATTTAATGTCTCAAATTAAAAAAAATTTAAAACACTCTAAAGGTGGATAAAAATAATTTAAAAAAAATAGACTTAGCAAAAAATTTAACTAATGAGACTGGTTTTCCTATCAATCTTTCTAAAAAAATAATCGATGATTTAGTAGAGATTTTTATCTCAAATTTAAAAACTGGTTCCTTAATTTTAAAGAACGTTGGATCATTTAAAATAATAAATAAAAAGGAAAGAATAGGAAGAAATCCTAAAACTAAAGAAGAATTTGTTATATCATCAAGAAAATCTATTAGTTTTTCTTCATCGAAAAAATTAATTGATTTTTTAAACAAATAAATTGATATGAAAAGATTGATTGGTATCTCTGAAGTTTCGAGAATTTTAAATTTAGTAGATTCTAACACTAAAAAACCACAAAATTATATACTTAGATATTGGGAAAAAGAATTTAAGGAAATAAGACCAAAAAAAATAAACAATAGAAGATATTATTCATCGGAACAAGTTGAAATTATAAAAATGATAAAATTTTTACTTAAAAATAAAGGTATGACCATTATTGGTGTCAAAAATTTATTAAACATGAACATAAAAAAACTTGACGATTACAACTCACATAGTTTAAAAGCTGACTATTATAAATGTTTTCTAAAAACAAAAAGTAAGTCGTTACTAGAAAAATTAAGAAAGATAAAAAGTTATGGCAAAAAAAACTCATCTTAAGGTTCGTATGGTTCCAGAGAGTAATCCTGATAGTAAATTTATATACTACGCAAAAAAACCAACAAAAGGTGAAAAAGCTAAAGATAAATTAAAACTTAAAAAATATAACCCTAATACAAGAAAACACGAATTTTTTATTGAAAAGAAGTTACCACCACATAGTAAATAATTATTTTTTCTTAAAATTTCTATATTCGTAATCAATAAAGGCATTAATTATTGATTTCCAAATTCTGTTTGTGATTTTTGGATCAATTTTTTTACTAAGAGATTTTTTTCTGATATTTTTAAGAATTATTGAAATTCTTTTTTTATCAATTATGTTTTTTTTAAATTTTTTGTTTTTTATGACTATATTTACCAGTTTCTGTCTTTTCTTAATTATTTTTAATAAACTATTATCTAATTTATCTAATTTTTTTCTTACTTGTAGTATTTCCTTGTTAACCATAGCGACAATTATAAAAATTTAAGATTTATAAATTAAATATATATTATAAATTATGTATTCAAACGAAAAAAAAACTCAAAAAATTTTTTTTTACTGGTTATTTACATCACTTGTATTAGTTTTTTGCATTATTATTGTTGGTGGTTTAACCAGATTAACTAATTCAGGTCTTTCGATTACAGAATGGGAATTATTTAGAGGTATTTTACCACCTACTAATGAAGGAGCATGGCAGTTTTATTTTGATCAATATAAAAAGATACCTCAATATAAACTTCTAAATTTTAATATGAGTTTAGATGAATTTAAAGTTATCTTTTATTGGGAATATTTTCATAGAATTATAGCAAGATTAATAGGTTTATTTTTTTTGATACCTTTAATTTATTTTTATTTTTGTAAAAAAATAAAAAAAGAATACATCAAGATTTGTTTTTTGATTTTTTTTTTAATAATTATTCAAGGTTTAATTGGATGGATTATGGTCAAAAGTGGGTTAACTAACAATATCACTGTTAGTCATTACAGGCTTTCCATTCACCTTATTTTAGCAATTTTGATTATTTCTTTAATGTTTTGGTTATTAAAAAATATAAAAAATAATAAAAATAAAGTATTTTTTAAAATTGAAATGAAAAATATTGCTTTTCAAATTTTTATTTTTTTAATATTTTTACAAATATTAATGGGTGCTTTTGTATCAGGACTTGATGCGGGACGAATATACCAAACGTGGCCATTAATGGGTGAAAATCTTTTTCCAAATGATATCGTTCTTAAAAACTTTAGTACTTTATATGAATTTAGCAATCATTCATTAGTTCAATTTTATCACAGAAATCTTGCTTATATCATAGTTCTATATAGTATTTCATTAGCTATAATTATTTATAAAAATGAATTTATAGAATTATACAGGCCGATAAAATTATTATTATTCATAATATTTACACAAGTCATTTTAGGAATTTTAACATTAGTAAGTGGTCTAAATATTTATTTAGCCTCATTACATCAAATTAGCAGTGTGCTGTTAGTATTTAGCGCTCTAAATCTATATTATTTTAGAGCTAAATAAATTGACTTTAACGCACATTCTTTGTATTTATCGCCCATTATCATGACACCATTTGTTAAAAAGAAAGAAATTAAAAAAGATTGGTATATCATCAACGCACAAAATGCAGCGGTGGGTAGATTAGCAGCTTATATATCAAAAGTTTTGAGAGGTAAAAATAAACCAACATACAATCCGCACATAGATAACGGTGACTTTGTTGTGGTAACTAATATTGAAAAAATAAAATTTACAGGTAAAAAATTTTTTAATAAAAAATATTATAGACACACAGGTCATCCGGGGGGGATTAAAGAGTCCACTCCATCAGTTTTAAAAGAAAAAAACAAAACTGAACAGATTTTAAAATTGGCCGTTAAAAGAATGTTACCTGGAGGGCCATTAGCAAAAAAACAACTTACAAAATTAAAGATTTATAATGGTGACAAGCACCCTCATGAAGTACAAAAACCTAAAATAATAAATTTTGAAGAATTAAATAAAAAAAATACTGTTAGATAATGGAAGAATCAACTCAAGTTACATCAAAACCAAAAAAAATAAGATTAGACTTTAAAGATAGCAAATATGCTACTGGTAGAAGAAAAAGATCAATTGCTAAAGTGTGGGTTAAAAAAGGTTCAGGAAATATTCACGTAAACGGTTTAAAAATGAACGAGTATTTTAAGAGACCTGTACATCAAATAATAGTTACAAGACCTCTAGAGATATCCGATGTAGCAACAAACTACGATGTTAAATGCTCAGTAAAAGGCGGGGGTCTGTCTGGCCAAGCTGGAGCTATTATTTTAGGAATTTCGAAAGCATTAATTTCCCATGATGAAAATTTAAAGAAAAACTTGAAAAAGGATAAACTTACCACAAGAGACTCCAGAGTTGTAGAACGTAAAAAATACGGTCATAGAAAAGCAAGAAGAAGTTTCCAATTTTCTAAAAGATAATCATTTAGATTTAACTATTATTAGAGACAATGATATAAGAGCGTATGTCTATACATAACAAAATTAATATAGGTGTGATAGGAGCAACTGGTTATACAGGACTAGATCTTATTTATATATTGTCAAAACATCCAAAGATAAAAATAAAGTATTTATGTGCTACTAAAAATTTAGGAAAAAAAATTAGTTTTTTTGACAAAAGAATTAAAAAAAAATTACCAAAGATATCTTCAGTCGAGAATATTAATTGGGAAAGTATTAATCTAGTATTTTTATCGCTTCCTAACGGAGAGGCTCAAAAATTAATTAATAAAATATATTTTAAATATAAACATATAAAATTTATTGATCTTTCAGCAGACTTCAGAATTACAAATGCTAATATTTATAAGAAAATCTATAACAAAAGTCACAAAGCAAAGAAGTTTATTAAATATTCATTATACTCACTACCTGAACTAAATATTAAAAAAATTAATGAATATAGAATAATCGCAAATCCAGGTTGTTATCCAACTTCTATACAGATACCATTAGTTCCATTAGTTAAAAATAATCTCGTTCAGATAAACAATATAACCATTGACTCTAAATCTGGATATTCAGGTGCCGGAAAAAATATTGAAAAAAAATTTAAGCACAAAAATTTGTACTCATCGACATTTGCCTACAGTCCTAAAAACCACAGACACATAAGTGAAATAGATCAGCAACTTTTAAAAATTACAAAAAAAAAAGTTTTTTTTTCGTTCAATCCTTATTTACTACCAACATTTAGAGGGATATTAACTTCCATCTATATTAACCCTAAAAAAGGTAAGAATGCTAAAATGTTAAGAGACTTTCTTGTAAAATATTACAAAAAATCGAAATTTATCAAAATTTTAAAACTTAATTCACCACTAGGTTCAGGTAATGTTTTAAATACAAATAATTGTGAAATATCAATATGTGAAACAAGAATTAAAAATAAATTAATTATATTTAGTTCTATAGATAATTTGATAAAAGGAGCATCTGGACAGGCTATTCAGAATATGAATATCATGTACAAATTTTCTGAAACACTTGGGTTAAAGTGAAATTAATATTTATATTTATAATTTTATTTTTATCGGTTAGCTGTAGTAAACCTAAAACTGTTCTAATATGTGGTGATCATGTTTGTATAAATAAGCAGGAAGCAGAACAGTATTTTGAAGAAAATTTATCGATAGAGGTGAAAATAATAAATAAAAAAAAAGAAAAAAAAATAGATTTAGTAGAACTTAATCTTAAAGAAGATTTAGAAGGCCAAAGACAAGTTGAAATATTTGCTAAAGATAATACCAATAAAGATTTAAAAGATTTATCAAGTTCTGATATTTCTGAAATTAAAAAAAATATAAAAGAAAAAAAAAAGAGAAGTAAAATTGCAAAAAAAACAAATAAAGCAGATAAAAAAAGAGAAAAATTTAAAATTAAAGATAAAAACATAAAGTCAAACAAAAGAAATGTGAATAAAAGTCGTAAAGATTTAGTCGATATTTGTACAATAATAGAAAAATGTAGTATTGATGAAATATCAAAATATTTACAAAAACGAGGAAACAAAAAGAGTTTTCCAGATATAACTACAAGACAATAAATATTTTATGAGAAAATTAAACATTGCTATAGTCGGCCTAGGTAATATTGGTAGTTATTTATTTAAGTATTTAAATGACAACAGAAAGATTTTAACAGAAAAAAATAATTGCCTTCCTGTTATAAAGTATGTTTCTGCAAAAAATAAAAAGAGAAAAAGGAATATCAGCATAAAGAAAGATCAATGGTTGAACAATTATTTAGACGCAACTAAACTAAAAGATGTTGATTTGATTATAGAGTTAATAGGTGGAGCCGAAGGTCCTGCAAAAAAATTAGTTTTTAGTGCGCTTAAAAATTCCAAACATGTAGTCACTGCTAATAAAGCATTAATTGCCAAATACGGTGATGAGTTGGCTAAAATTGCAGAAAAAAATAGAGTAAATCTTGAATTTGAAGCCTCTGTATGTGGTGGCGTTCCTATTATAAGATCTTTAAAAGAAGGGTTAATTGCAAATAAAATAACAAAAATCTATGGAATATTTAATGGTACATCAAATTATATTCTTTCATCAATGGATAAAGAAAATAAAAGTTTTGATAAAGTTTTAGTTAATGCTCAAAAATTTGGTTACGCAGAATCAAATCCTTCTGCTGATTTAAACGGAGATGATGTTTCATCTAAATTAAAAATTCTATCTTCTTTATGTTTTAATTCTTTTCTTAACAATAATATTTATGTCGAGGGAATTACAAAAATTGATAAAGTTGACATAGATAATGCAAATAACCTTGGATATAAAATTAAACTTTTGGGATTTGCTGAATTACTAAATAATAAACTTTATCAAAGAGTTCATCCAACTTTAATTAAAAAGGAGTCTTATGTGGCAAGTATAGACGGAGTTTTAAATGCAGTAATAGTTGATGGAAAACCTGTTGGTCAA